>Ga0209394_1000018_pt1 | contig 165825 bp, 176 predicted proteins | sample JNZ201metaG_FD_184122 | JGI IMG/M metagenome (GOLD analysis project Ga0209394, IMG submission 184122) | Hot spring microbial communities from Jinze hot spring, China to study Microbial Dark Matter (Phase II) - JNZ 20120812A (SPAdes) (version 3) ...
TCCTCAAAGCAAAAGCACTCGACCTCTCCATAGTGTCAACAACTACAACATCGTACCCCCTCTTAGCTAGGTAGCACGCTACATTATGACCAATAAAACCCGCACCCCCAGTGATCAAGACCCTCACGAACTCCACCCTAGTGAGTAGATCCAGCCCTCAACAATCTACGAAATCCTAGAGTTAGCATAGAGTTACCCCTCCATCAAGTCTCCCAATACACTTTTTATACCCCGAAGGTGTATCCACATCGCGGGGGTAACCATGCCCTCTACCTGGAGGGTTAAAGTTGTGAAAGGTAGGTTCTACCTATACCATGGGGATAAGTACGTTGGTCCTGTGGAGGATGTCGTGGGTGTTTATGAGGAGTGGCGCCGGGGGCGGGATTTGAACCCGCGCGGGGTGTTCCCCCACCGGCTTAGCAGGCCGGCGCCCTACCAGGCTAGGCGACCCCGGCTTTGATTGTGTTTAGGTTCTGTATAGTTTTTGTTGTATGGGTGTTATAAGGTTTTGGTTTTATTTGGTTTAGTTTTAATATGTTGTTACTTTGGGTAGCTTTTTTAGGGATTGTGATGCCTAGGATTGATGTTGGTAGAGCTCCTAGTGATGTTGATGGTTCTGATTCTAGGTTGGCTGTTGAGAGGTTTTTAATGGCTTTAGAGGCTTCAGGTGCTGATGAAAAGACTGTGAAGAGCTATAGATCTGCTCTATATGATTTCTTTAGCTTTATAGGGTGGAAATCTGTTAGAGATGTTACTGTAAATGATTTCTATTTGTGGAGAGTTGAGAGGCTTAGGAATGGTTTTCCTAATGCTAAATATGGTGATAGAAGGTCTAGAGAAGCTACACTCTACTACTACACGTTATTTATTAAAAGATTCTTCAACTGGATGGGGATAGATATAGTTATCCCTTCTGTCAAAAGACCTAGGAGAAGAGATATACCTATACTCAAACCTGAAGAAATAGTGCGTCTATTTAATGCCTCTAGAGATCATCTAGATCTACTAATCCTATCGCTTCTTCTAGAAACAGGTCTAAGAGCTGAAGAAGCGTTGAGCATAACGTTCGAGGATATAGATCTAGCTGCTAGAGAAATTAGGATTAGAAACGCTAAATATGATGAAGAAAGAACAGTATTCATAGGTGATCTAACAACACAGATACTTACCCACATAATAGGGTTGAGAAGACCATCACCAACAGAAAGAGTTCTACCTATAAGCTATAGCGGACTCTACAAAAGACTCAAAAGCCTAGCTAAAAGAGCAGGTATAGATCCCAGAAGAATTAGGCCCCATATATTTAGACACACATTCGCTACAGAAGCTCTAAAGAAAGGACTGAACATAGTATTCCTACAGCAACTACTAGGACACAGAGACCTAAAGACAACACAGATATATCTACACATACTTAGAGACGATATAAAGGAACAGTACCTAAGAATCTTCAGCACAACAAGCTATATACAACCAAGACAATCATTAATACAGCAACCATTAAACATAAACCCATATCCACTCCAACCCTACATACATCAACAAACACCATACACTAATCTAGATCCATACACATCCAATACCACAAAGATATGCCATAACTGTAGTACACAGATACCATATACAGCTAGATTTTGTCCATATTGTGGCACAAAACAATAATACTTAACTTCTTTATCAAATCTATACTACATTCATCACAACACTATGGTTTAGAGATATCGAGAACTATAGAAGTATCATTAATACATATAGATACATCTAAGTAAAGAACATGATACAGATATCTACTGCATACAACTACAATACACAGTACTTCCAGCTAATCTAATGGCTTGTGTATGAGGATCAGGTGATAGGTCTGTTGCTAGATCTCTAATACTCTAGCTCTTTTTCATCAAATCCATCTGAACCTATTATGCTGTATCTACCTTCTTCATCCATAGCCACTATACCTTCATCCATCAACTTGATTAAGCATTTCCTGATCTTATCTTCACTTGCTATACCTGCGAGTTTTGAATGTATTTCTTTAATAGATTTGGATCCTGATCTAAGCATCTCTAGAACAATTTCTCTAAGCTCGCTTTCGTTTGGAGCCATTGTCACAACTATTTCTGGATCTTCATAGAGTACCTTGAGTTTAAGGTCTTTATCTAATTCAAGTACATTTCTTTCAACATATCTTTCTTGCATATAGATGTATTCACCTCGTAAACATATAGAGCGGTGTTGTACATAGCTAATGCATATAGTTCATTAGGGTCAGATTCGTGGTAGGTTAGCTTCTTCAGCAGCTTTTATATTTACTGGTTTAACTGTTTTAATTAGTTGATACCAGTTATACTCACCCTTTATATAATGAGTAAACAAACAGCTTTTGTTTGTGGTGTAAATATTTGCCTTGTCCATGGTATCAACACGGTATGTGTACCTCTCCAAAACTACCTGAACCTGTAGATACTGTAGTAGCTATCGATAGATGTGGTTCTGAGAACATATACATAAACTGTGTATACTATGTAGAAGAACCTGTAAAACATTTTAGAAAAGAACATCAAACTAAAAAAGATAGAGTAAAGATATATGCACCTATCCATGCGCTACCTCCTCAACTTAACTGTGGATGTCCAGAATGTGATATCAGTAGTACAGAGAATGGTGTTAGATTTGCTTACTGCAAGCTTATCGATAGATATTTAACACGATATGATGTGTATCTATGTAGTAGATACTGGAGAGAATGTCCATACAGACTATATTCTTCTATCTCTACATAAATATTATCCTATAGGATACCTAGTTATAGCTGCTAAACATCCAAAGGTATCTCTAAACCATTCATACTCATCTACTGAAGACGGTATAACTACTACTGATGCACCTCTATCTTGAGCTATCTTCTCAAGTCTATCAATATCCTGGTGGTCTTCACATACCAAGAGCTTTTCTACAGCTCCATTGTTTAAAGCTTCTTCAACATCTTTAACACCGTAGACAATATACCCATCATCTTTAGCTATATGGTATTTGAATTCCTCTATAGTGTTAAGTATATCGAAGTACCTGTGTTTCGCAAGTATCTCTTTTGCTTTAAAGACAGTTTCCCTAAGACCTACAATACCTTGGTAAGAGACATCTATAGGTTCTCCGATAATCATTTTCCGCACTCTATAGTCTAGATTATCGGCTTCCTTCAGAAAATCTAGTTTTGCGTAACCAGGTCCAGCGATTATGATTCCTTTGAGCTTCTTTTCTTCAATTAATGGAACAAAGTAGTTATTTATTTTCTCGGCTACATGTTTATAGAATTCCTCAACCATTTGCTCAATAATTCTATCGAATCTTCTTTGGCTTTGGCCACCCTTATGATGTTTACCTGGAATAAACCACTCTATTTCATCTAGAATCTGTACTCCTGAAGGTTTTAGAAGACCTATTGTAGCTTCATCTCTCTCTATTATCACTATACCATATATATCTTGTTCCTCTATCATAGGCTCTAGAAATTCTGTATGGAACTCTTTATCAGTTCTATAGAAGAACACAGGTATGGGATCAGGTGGTGAGAATACAAGAGTTATAGTGTCGTTTGTATCCTCATTTATACCGCTAAACACGACTAAACCATTTCTAGGTACCTGTCTTATCATTGAGAGTCTATCTATAGCTGTAGATAGAGCCCATTGCACAGCATCACGTGTTTTCTTAAGCTTTATGTTCTCTGTTATAGCTAGCTCCTGCCTAAGGAGATTCACTACATCGCTTATAGGTCTGCCTGGTGGTATATATAGGCTAAGTAGTGTTGTTGCATGAGCACGCCACTTCTTCAACTCCTTTATAATCTGCTTCAGCATCCTTCTATCTACAGATAGCTTTGATTCCCATTCGCTAAATACGCCTCACCTATTACACATAAACATCCTAGAACAGCTAAAAGCTTATCCATAAACTCTGTTTATAAACATTATGCTGAGAGGTAAAATATACTCTAGCGTTGTCTCTTTTAGGTGCAGTTTTTGAATTTAAACAGGTATTCTGAAGATGAAGTAGATAATGAGTTCATCGAATTTGTAGCACCTATAACGAGGCATAGCTCAGGTGATGAAGCGGTAGAGTCTATAGTTAGTGACAGAGGACCTAGATCTAGAGTAGTTGAAGCTATACTCCTTCTACTCTATGTAAAACCAATGAAAAGCTCAGAAATAGCAAAAATACTCAACAAGTCAAGCAAATTGATTAGTAGCTATCTAAGTTATTGGAAGACACGAAGATATGTGGTATATAGAACAGGTTACTGGATGCTTACAAAACTAGGAGAAGAGTATGTGAAGACCCTTCTCGAATCTATAGGAGTACCTATAGCTACTCCTCGAGATGTGGTTCTGTTAGCCCACAAACTGATAAATGAACAAATACATACAACAATAAACAACAAGAATCAGCTAAAGAACGCACCATATGGTACAGAAATACAGCAGTTCATTGTCTCAGATACACCTAAAAACGTGGGTAAACATTCCCATAACGCACCCACAGACACGAAATCAGTACTTGAAAAAGCGTTAAATTGTGTGAAAAAGGTTCTCGAGACTAAAGATCTACTCGAAGAAGAGATCGCTGTACTGAACTACTTAATCAAACACTATGTAGAGTGGAATAGCACATATCTCTACCTAGATCAAATAGCTGACGAACTTCACTACCCATCACACGAACTAATGAACATCCTTAGAAAACTTCAAACAAAGAAGCTTGTTTACCTATACACAGATAGAAGATTTGGGATTCGTGTAGGGCTTGGAAAAAGCTTTAAGTACATTCTAGATCAATGTATGACTAAAACAGTCTAAACATATCCAGCAAGAATATCTACAACCTCTTCTAACATCTGCTTATTTTCACCTAATGTATGTACAGTGCCATGGAAATTGTTTCCAGGATCTACTTTATACAAACCCTTATGAAATACATATATATTTTCAGGTTCTGTGGTTGTAGTATATATAATGATGCTACCTGTACCTATTCTATGGAGTTAGTCAATTCGATATTTGTGTTATCTATTTATGTTTCTCTCCATCCATATTCTCCCAAGAGAGGAACAAACACACATGGTATTGATTGTCTAATCAATATATCACCTCTTCTGTCTTTAGTTACTATAGTAAGGAGTTGTTCATATCTATTGCCTACAGGTATAACCATTACTCCTTCTAAAGCTAGCTGATTTATAAGAGGTTCAGGTATTCTTGGGGCAGCTGCAGTCACTATTATCCTATCATATGGTGCGAATTCTTGTAGCCCTTTACTTCCATCACCAACATGTATGGTTATGTATTTTAGTAGATGGGGTACAGCTCTCGATATGTTTATTAAAGCGTTTTGAGCTAATTCAGGTATGCGTTCTACTGTATATACATGTCCACAGCCTTTCGAGACTATATGGGCAAGTATGGATGTTTGATAACCGGAACCTGTACCTATTTCCAGGATCTTGTGGTTAGGTTCTACCATAAGTTCTTCCGTCATTATCGCAACCATGTGTGGAGCACTAATAGTTTGTCCAGAGCCTATGGGGAGTGGTGTATCTTGGTAAGCGTATTCTCTGAGGTGTTCAGGTACATAGTGTTCTCGAGGAATAGATAAGAAGGCTTCTTCAACATTTCTACTCCTGATTATACCTGCACGCTTTAGATATTCAACAAGCTGTCTCCTCTCATAGCTATATACATCGCTCATAGCATCATCCCTAGATACACTACTCGATATACTAATAGCTTCACCAAGATATTATCTTTATGGTGTATCTATGAACTATATCTCTGTATACAGAGATAGAGTCGTAGCAAAAGGACACAAAAACATTAAGGCACTACATCCTACAACATTTGAACTCACGAAAGATGATTATCTGACGGAGAGAGGAGACTGCATAATAGGTATAAACCTCGATAAAAGTGCATCAGAACTAGATCCAAGAATTAGAGAATTGTTGAAGAAAGATACATCAATTGCTTTAATAGTCTTGAATGTAGATAATGTCACAGATATCGTGGTAGCTCAAGGGAATAAGAATCTGGTTCTCAATGATCCTAGGAAAATAGTGGTGAGAAGGAGCAGCTACATAGATTCTGCAACAGTAGCTATAAATGCAAATAAAGGATCGAAACATATAAGAAGAGATCTAATAGAGAGGCTAAAGAGACAAGATACAACACTTGTGGTGGATATCTATGTTCTAGATCTAGAAACTATAGGCATATTGTAGCTGATTATAATGAGTAGCCGGTTATATGGTTCATCAACAACTCATCCGCGCTATTGAATATGCCAATGGGATCTTTCTGATTTATAGAGAAAGAAATAAATGTTGGGAACAACAAGATTGATACAGAATAACATTTGTTGCATTGGAGGATAGCTAATGATTATAGGTCTTACAGCTAAAAAAGGTGGTAGAATACCCTACGAAATAGCTAGAGAGATACTCAGGTATTGTGAAACTCTTGGTATTGAGGTTCTTGTTGATGAAGATATTGCTAAAGATCTAGAATGGAGTAAAACGTTCTCTTTAGGGATCGAGAGCATAGATTTCTTAGTAGTTGTAGGTGGAGATGGAACTCTTCTTAGAACTATTCATAAACTCGGCTCAATGAGAATCCCTATAGTTACCGTTAAAGCTGGACGTAGAGGGTTCCTATTCGATGTGGATCCCCCAGAAGTACGAAACAGACTTAGAGATCTTGTTGAAGGTAGATACACCATACATGAGTATATGATGCTTAAGATCGCTATAGATGGTGTAGAACAGAAACATATACCTTATGCTGTAAATGATGTTGTTGTAGCTGTTTCTAGATACCTTGGGTCTAGAGTTATATCGCTTGAGGTTAGAGTTGATGGGGATATTCTTTACAGATTTGATGGTGATGGTGCTATAGTTGCAACACCGCTCGGTTCTTCAGCATACACATTTTCTGCTGGAGGTCCTGTTGTAGATGTTAATGTTGAGGCAATAACTATCACTCCTCTGGCTCCACTTCAACCTAATGCTAGACCTGTAGTCTTATCAGCTAACAGAGTTCTAGAAATAGAGAATGTTAGTGAAGGTGATACAGCTACATGTATAGTTGATGGCGATACTGTAGCCGAACTACTGCCTAGAGGAAGAGTCACTATATCTAGAGCTGAGTTTGGGGTTAGGTTTGTCAGATTTAAGAGATTTGAAACATATAGAAGGGTGCAGAGTTGTGAATTCTGAGGTATATATATTCGATACAGCTGCGTTTCTCTCAGCTCTTCAGCTCTACATATACAGAGGAGAGATAGTTACAACACCTAGTGTAGTTAAGGAGGTTAAGGATAGCGAAAGCATTGCTAGACTTGATGTAGCAGCTGCTGTAGATAGATTCCATGTAGAGGAGCCTTCAGCTAGATACATTGAGGAAGCAAAATCTATTGCTAAGAGAATGAATCTCTATGGAGAACTGTCTGAAACAGATATAGAAGTTCTAGCACTAGCTATAGAGTATAGATCTAGAGGCCGTAGACCCATAGTCTTTACAGATGATTACGATATGCAGAAGATACTAAAAACCATTGGTATAGAATTTAGATCTATCAAGAACCTAGGTATACACAGTGGAAAGAGGATCTAGCATTTCTTAACGAGTTTAGCTATAAAGTAACCAGTAGTGTCATGTTCATGTGGATAGAACCTAAGAAAAGCATCACCATAGACAGAGCCTCTATATCCTCTTGAACCTCTCTTAACATCTATAGGTACAGGTTCTAGACATCTATCTTCAGAAAGAATCTTCTCAATTATTTCTTCATTCTCCTCTAATGTAACTGTACAAGTGGAATACACCACTACGCCACCTCTCTTAAGTAGTTTTGTAGCAGATCTTAGAAACTGTATCTGGTATTTTGCAGCTGTAACCACATCTCTATAGCTTTTAATATCGTAGATCTTTGGTCTTACACCTAAAGCACTACAAGGAGGATCAACAACAATTTTATCTACCTTCATTCCACCGAAATCTACATGTACATATCGTGAATCAGATCTCCATATCTCTATGAAAGGGGTACACCCTAGTCTATCCATCTCTAGCCTCATATTCTCTAACCTTTTCGCTGAATGATCTAATGCAATAACATGTGTCCTACCTCTAGAGAGTTCAACTATATGGCTTGTTTTACCTCCTGGTGCAGCACAAACATCAAGTATAAGCTCTCTAGGTCTAGGATCAACAATATGGGCTACATACATAGCCGCAAGACTTTGTGGATAAATCATACCCTTCTCATACTCTGGGAAGCTTCTTATGGATGGAACTCTATAAACAGAAGCAGTAACCTGTACTGCTACACCTTTTCTTTTCATAAGCATTTCTCTACAACTCATCATGGCTGTACCTTCACCCACAACAACGCTGTTCTCAGATACAATAGCTACGGTATCTCCACGCTCTATATCTCTTGAGCAAGTGATAACACCAGGACCATATAGATGAGAGCCTATGTAGACTGATTCAGCAGTATATTTATCTACCACCACGACCTTATCCCTAGGATCTACTTTGTATGGACCTTTAATAGGAAAGTATATAGCTTCGTAGAGATCTTCATCTCTGTATATCTCTACGCCTCTAGATCTAAGGGATTCCACAATATGTTCAGGAGAAGTCTTCAAAGTATTTACACGTACATAATACCTTTTACCAGGACTCGTTAAAGAGTTCAGAAACTCTTCAAGTCTATCCTTAAATACCTTAGAGAGCGCCCCAATAAGCAATTCATCATATAGTAGCATGTGAATCCTTTACAACTAGATTCTATAGACCTAATAAAACCTTTATAAAACCTATAGTCTAGATTCTAGCTTAGGTTATTAGTGTAAAAAGATATGTGCCGGGGTGGCCGAGTGGTTCAAGGCGGTGGGCTCGAGACCCACTGGGGGTTTCCCCGCGCGGGTTCGAATCCCGCCCCCGGCGCCAAATACCATTAAGTTCTGGTGCTTATAATCTGAATGATATGAGTAGATCACTGTATAGTTCTTCAGGTAACTTGAAGCCGTAGTGTACTGATGTAAACTGTTTGCGGAAGTCTATAACCTTCTTCCTGATTTCGTCAACATCTTTTCTATCTATAAGTATCTCTCTAATGAGTTTAGCTACCTCGGCAAAGTCTTCTTCCTTCATTCCGAGCCTAGTCATCTCTTGGACACCGAAACGTAGCCCGCTTGGGTTTTCAGGATCTAGAGAGTCCCATGGTAGTAAGTTCTTATTTGCTATGATGTTTGCTTCTTCAAGAAGTTTAGCTGCTTTTGCTGCAGGATAGTGTTTACGTATATCGACTAGAACTATATGGGAGCTAGTATACCCTAGGTGTTCTGCAACAACGTTGAATCCTTCTTCTGCTAGACTTTCTGCAAATCGTTTTGCATTCCGTACAATCTGTTCTGCATAAGCTTCCCCGAAGTACATCATCTCTAGAGCTGTTACAGCTAGAGCTGGCAATCTGTGTAGATGGTGGTTGCTTACGAATTTCAGTACGTTCTTTGAGATCAGTTTATAGAGTTGTGGATCATCTGTATAGAGTAGACCTCCCTGCGGTCCTGGGAATGTTTTATGGGTAGAAGAGGTAACGATATCAGCTCCTTCATGTACCGGGTTAGGCCATTTCTTACCCGCTATAAGTCCTAGCACATGAGCAACATCATGGATAACTACTGCTCCAACACTATGAGCTATTTCAGCTATAGCTTTTGTTGGATGTGGGAATAGATATGCTGAAGCTCCTAGAACAACAAGCTTAGGTCTAATATTCTCGATTATCTTTCTAGAAGAATCGATATCGATGTTCCATGTCTCTAAATCAAATGGCATCTCGATATGCTCTATACCTAGAGCTCCTAAAACTCCTTCCCTCGTATGGGATATGTGTGCTCCAGCCTGGATAGTAGAAATAGTTGCCTTATCTCCAGCTTTAGCAACTGAAGTAAATGCAATAGCATTAGCTATAGTTCCACTTATAGCTCTAGGCTCAACAAATTTTACACAAAGCAACTCAGACATATATCTCTGAACTAGAAGCTCGACTTCATCCACATATAGACTTCCTTGATAGTATCGTTTTTTCGGCTTTCCTTCAGCATATCTATGCATCATATCGCTAACATAGACAGCCTCAGCAAGAGGAGACATAACATTTTCAGAAGCGATAAGATTTATTGTTTCAAATCTTCTCCAACTGTTATGCCTTAGGACTAACTCAACCACAGATTTAACATTCAGAGGCAATACCGATTGTTATCACCGTATATGCGTATAGCAATAGTCGGGTATATAAGTCTATATATACATAGAAGATGTAAAGGTAGGGACAATCCTTAAAAAAATGTTTTATTTGTGTTTGGTTATCCGCATTCTGGATAGTCGTCTGGTACTTTTGCTCTAAAGTATTTTCCTGATGCTGGATCTTGGAACAAACCTATTTTTACTCCTTTTCTACCTCTAGGTGCTAAACTCCAAACCTTCTTAGGCACAAGACTTTTTTCAGCTCCTTCAGGTGTTTTAACACTTACAGATTTACTACATGCAGCCATAACATATACCCAAATCAGAAATAGAGCAAACAAAATATATAAACATGACGTTAAGGATCATAGAAACCAATGCGTAGGTCGTTGTACAAATAATGCTCCAAGAGAAAAGGTATTGATCATCATGTATGCATAAAGAATAAACTGAATAGAGAATAAAGTAATACTAATGTGTTGATCTATAGACGAACAGAACTTTTAAACCGTCATGTCCAACACTATATCTTGCGGTGCACAGGTAGGGCTAGAGGGTCTCCCACCCTCTGAAACCCGGCGGGTTACGGGGGCCAGTAACTCAATACTGGTGTATATAGGTGTATATAGCCTACTACACAATCGCGATGACCCCCGCCCCATGGGGCTGGTGGTGGTGGGGCTATCTCTGGAGGGAGGTAGCCACCATCTTTACAGGGGGAAAGCGGCCAGGTCCGGAAGGGAGCAACCTAACCTCTGACACCAGCGTTCATGGGTCTACGGGGTCGAGGTTCGATTGTGTAGTAGGCTATATACACCTATATACACCAGTATTGAGGGCTGTGCACCGCTTGTGTTGTGGTGTTGTTTGTTGCGTTTAGATGTTTTAGATGATAAACATGGTGTGATTAGGGTTAGAGTTGATTCTGAGGATGATCTATGGCTTCTTAGCTTATTTATTTCTTCTGGTGATCTTGTTAAGGCTTTAACCACAAGAGATGTTAGTATTGGGGATGAGAAGAGAAGGCTTCCTATGGTTTTAACGGTAAAGGTGTTGAGGCTTGAGTTTCAGCCTTTTACAAATAGGTTGAGGATTCATGGTATTGTTGTTGAAGGTCCTGATCGTTTTGGTGTTTTGGGTTCTCATCATACTGTTTCTGTTGGTATTGGTTCTGAGGTGGTAATATTTAAAAGTATTTGGAATAGAAGGACTGTGGAGGATATGCTCAAATTCTTGAAACCTATGAATCTTCTTCTGGTTTCTGTAGATTTTGATGAATATTCTATAGCTTTACTCCAGATGCAGGGGCTTAGGATTGTTGATGAAAAGAATGTGTCTCTTCCTGTAAGTGATGAAGGTTTTGAGGAAGCTGTAGAAGATCTTGTTGATGAACTGGCTAGAAGGATTGTTGAAACTGCTCGTAGATATAGAGTTGAAGCTGTTGTAATAGGTTCTCCTGGGGATCTGAAGAATCGTATTAAGAAGGTTATAGAGTCTCTCGATAGAGAACTTAGGATCTATACTGATAGCGTTGCAAATGGTGGTTATGCAGGTCTTCAAGAACTTCTCCATAGAGATATAGTCAGATCTGTTATAAAGGATACAGCTATAGCGAAAGCTAGTGAAATTCTAGAATACTTCGATATGCTTATAGTTAAAGATATAGGTAGAGTTGCATATGGTATAGATCATGTAGAGATTGCTGCAGAGGTAGGTGCTGTAGAAAAGCTTCTAATAATAGATGAGCTGCTCAGCGGATTTAGCGAGATACGAGAAAAAATTGATAAGATTTTAAGGAATGTGGTTGAGAAAAATGGTAATATAGTGATAGTTCCAAGCAAATCACCTCCTGGTGAGAGAGTGAAGATGTTGGGAGGAGTTATGGCAATACTTCGATATGCTCTAGATACAGAGTGGCTCAAGAATAGCAAAGACTATAACTGATAGAGATAGGATATAGACAACTACATGTACATGTGATACTTTATTCACAAAACCTGCTAACTACCTCCTGCTATACCTATTTATGCAATAATCCATGAGTTTCTTTAATAGAACATACTTATGCTGTTTTACTGTAACCCAATCATTATTAAGTAGCCCACCTGTTTCAGGATGCTCAGGATTTAGAGCAAGATAGAACCAGTAACACATATCATTATCGATAAGATACTCAATAAACTTGGTATGCCATACAGCATCTCTAGGATCACTTTCACCACATTTACCACCAAATTCAGCTATAACTATTGGATATCCTAGCTGCTTCTTCACATATCCCCAGTTCTGATCCCATATAAGGTACAGATTATCAGGAAATACGCTAGGATCATCGATATAGGATTGAACAAACATGTCAGGTCCATAGGTATTAACACCATAGACTAGTTTATCTCTAGGTAAGTTCACAGGATAATCTTTCACTGCTCTCAGATCCTCGCCCCAGAACGTTGAATCAGGATACAGTGGTACATTATCTGATTGTGTATTGGTGTACTGTGTTCCTTTAACTATTATTAGCCAATGAGGTGCCACCTCTAGTATAGCTTTACCTATTCTTTCAGCAGCTAGATTCCAATCAGTTTTCGGGTTACCCATACCCCAGGTAGCGCTATCACCTCTTGTATAGTATGCTTGTCTAGGTCCAATACCATGGGGATTATTAAACAATTCTGCTCCTATAACATTCCAGTATTTTCCAAATCTTTTAGCAATGGCTATCCATGTATCTATTGTATTTTGTTCACTAAATGTTTGTGTATACCATAGAGGCTCCATAATTATACAGCTTATGTTATGAAAACATAGAAGTACGTATATACCTAGTTCAGCAGCTTTAGCTATAATCTTCTCCATTATAGATATAGAGTCTAGTCCATAGAGATCTCGATTATAGGCATAACTTATAGCTCTAGGAGCAGGCTTAACACCAGGTCTCACAGAATTAGCACAGAAGGGTAGCCTTATTGCATTAAAACCTAAACTTTTAATTGTCTGGAGTATCTCAACCCAATTTCTGATGTGGAGCCCATGAACTACATAACTACGATACTCAAAACCAACCCATGTTACACCTAGTATGTATAGAGGGTCTTCTTTTTCATCTCTAACAACATATATTTCTGAATCTCGAACTCTGTAGTAAATATCCATACTGTTTTGAACCTCTCTTCATCATCTCTGAACAATATTTAGGCATTTGAGTATAGATTCTTCACTAATTCTTGTTACAAGATTATATGAAGCTATATCGATAGCAGCGATACGTCCCCTAACTACGTTGTGTTCTACAGTATTTTCTCTACATATGATTTCATGAACTATATCGTATCTAGATGTCTGGGTCTGAGTATATACACCATTGATTAGCTCGAATACCGTTATCAATCCATTCTTAATATATGTAGAAAGAGATCTAAGCATTTGATCAACATATAGCGGATCATGGTGTAGATATAGAGCTTCAGCTCCATCAATTATAAAGAAGTTTATATTTTGTTCAGCAAATCGATAAAGCATAGCCTCCAGCTGTTGAGAAGAGAATATTGATGGGTTAAGGCTTTCGATAAATACGGATTTCTGTAGAATATAGTGTGGAGGAATGCCTAGGACTTGAGCTGATTTACTTATCACTTCTTTGGTAACTTCTTTGGATTCTCTAAAGCTTAGAATTCCATAGTTTAAGCCATAGTTCATTATGAGCTTTGTTAAGAGAAGCCATATAGAGAAGGGTATGATATTGCATCTAGATACTATACCTACATATGTACCTGAGAGTATTGAGCCCCAAACAGAATTGGTGCATTCATCTCTATAGCTTGTCATAGCCATAGAGTAAGGTACTTCAGCTGTTGTTGGAGGTAATAAGCATCTAATACCTTTACCTTCTTCTATTACGAACGGCATTTCTGCCATAGGTATTGATTTTCCTCTAAACTTTCTAACCTCCATAAATCTGCTTATCATTCTCTTCTCTATTCTTGTCTTGAATACAAAAACAGCATCAGCAATAAATTCTAGCCCCTTTAGATCAACAGTCTCTGTAGCAAAAGGTAGATCGGATATCAATATTAGAAGAGCTTTAGCTACTGATGATAAGTTGTATAGTGTTGAATGTAGGTATGATCTAGCTTCATCTGTTGTAAGCACGTTTAGTATAGGTGTTATCGAGTCTACAACAGCTATAGAGTAGCCTTCGGTAAAGATCTTGGTGCTTAATGTAGAAGTTATAGCCTCTAGCAATTCTTTACCTGCTAGAGTAGGCATGTGTATGAATTCCACGAGATTCTTTTTTTCGCCATATTCGAAATCCATGGAGAATTTCTTCATGTAGTTATAGAATTTTTCTCTTGTTTCTGCAAGACTTATGTATACACCCTTAACATTGAATCTTAAACAATTCTCAAAAAGTATACCAGCTGCAAAAGTTGATTTACCTGCACCAGGATGACCAAGAACTAGTAGAACAGAACCAGGTTCGATATCTCCAAGCAAATCAGCTATTACCTCATCCTTAAATACAAAACCTGTAGCACCACTCTTCTCAAACTCCATCTCAATTCTCCTCCCACTATACTGTTACTAACAATTGTTACCTATCATTATATTTTTACATCTCCGATAACAAGTAATTGTACTTTGTTAGAAATATATAAGTTTTTAGATACACAAAACTCTCAATACACACCTATAGCTAACTACACAGCTCCAACCAAGATAATGAAGATAATGCCTATTATACTTAACTAATGTATACTTATAGAGACTACATAACATGGCGATATTGGTGATAAATTCTATACCTATCAACTAGATTGAATAGAGCTATATATGTGCTATTAGTACTTACGACTGTTAGCAAACTAGTAGATCAACTACTCGATACACTTAATATCCAAGCTTATCTTAGATACAGATTAATCTGAAGCCTTATGTATGCAAGCTTTAATGATTTGTGGAAACACATCTAAACGAAATAATATAGTTCAACATACCATATAATTAGGATTAAAAAGATGATGTCATCTAGAGCACAACTTCAACAACTCTCTAAACTTATTGAAAGGCCCAGCTCTGATATAGGTCTATATTGGTTGAGTTCATCACCTCATCTCTCTTTCTCTACATTCTACTTGGTCTTTCATTGGGCTTAGAGGTGTTGAGGGTATGACTCCAGACATTCCATATCTTGAGTAACTCAGGGAGAACCCTCAATGAACTCTCAACCTTCTCATCGAAACCACCTTCATCACCATGTGTAAGGTATCTACAAGTGTTTTCATCAACATCAACCAATCTGGACAGATATGAGACTCGATATAGTTACTTTAGGCTCTATGCAGATTCATCATCTCATGGAGGTACATCACTTAATAGTGTATCTAATGGAGTTTTTGGACGCCTTTCGGGGGTTCGTAGCTTGATGGTGTAGTTAAGTGGTGCTTAACCTTACTTCAGTAAATTTAAGCAGAAGTCATTGACTCTCAATACACACCATAAGTTTATGGAGCTTCACTGATCCTAATGACAGTGATGGAGCTCAATTTAAACTATTGGTCTCAGAATCTATATAGTTTGTGATACAAAATCTATACTACAGAAAATTGAATTCTATCTATAATCAGATTCTATTTAGCTACTAATTGTTTAGAACTAGATCTGCAGTCTCTAAATTTAATCTGTTTGGATATCGAACTATGTCTATACACAGAGGCTACTTATTATCGATTTCTAGCAGAAGTATCTTGTTAAATACTTCATATATTTGTACACTAATCAATATACTAGTGGGTATATCAATTGATACATAGAATGTATAGAAAAAGATTACAGTAGTAGCTATGGAGTATACTTAAGCTATTCGCTAGCTAATTTCTGTAGATCTCCATATCCACAATTCTTGATCTGGTTAGAAACTCTAAGTACTTTATCTATCTTGTAGTTGTGCTAGATCTACAACTCTGGAGCTCATTTACTGTGTTACTATGTATACAGTTGAATGTGTACAACTATTTTGAATTGAGTAATCAGGATAGAAAGAGCATCTCATCTGTTCTTCTACTGGTTCAGTATATTGTTGGTGTACTGCTTGATATATTGGTAGCCTGTATGGTGATGAACCTTATACACAACACGTATCTCTTGATATATGATCTACAAAGTTCTCGAGAATTTCGTGGAAATATGTATAGGGGGTCTAAATTAAAATAAGACGCGTTAACAGGACTGTATCTTTGTTCCTATACTACCTTCTAAAGCTCTGTATATATTGGTAGGATCTATTCCATTATATACTGTTACCTCTATACAGCTTCTCTTTATAATCTGTATAGCTATTGGATCTAATAATTCATATCCTCCTGCTTCATATCTCTGACTAAGCACTTCTACAAGCTTATCAACAGTTACTACATCAAGTTTTCTTGCATCATTATACTTTCTGGGATCTTTATCGTATACACCTTCTACATCTGTTGCATAAAGTAACCTCTTTATCCCAAGAGATTCTGCTACAACAGCAGCTACTCCTGCTGTCGATTGTCCTGGCTGAAGACCTCCTACAACAACTATCTTATTTGTGTTCCAAGCTCTCTGGATTTCATCTATATTTCTCGGTATAGGTGTATAGGCATTGTCTCCTATAGCTAGAGCTAGTAGAAGTGCATTGACTCTCGCAATCTCTATACCAACTATATCGGCTTGAGCATCGTTAAGTCCTAGAGCTTTAGCACAAGTTATGTAGTTTCTAGCATATCTTCCACCACCAACAACAACAGCTATACGATAGCCTTCACCATATAGTTTATTCATTATATTTGCATAGTCTTTGACTATAGATGGAGCTTCAGGATTCAAGAGTTTGCCAGATATTTTTACCAAGATCTTTTTAGTCAATCCCAGCCCCAGACTGTGGAGAGTATTGAGAACTATAAATATGTTCAGTATCTAATGAATCACGAAAACTCTATATGCTGTACAGTTGCTAGATCCATACTGGATGATGTTAATCCCGACCGCTCCCGATAAGATGAGGTTGCGGTGGCTGGCTGACGAAACGTTTATTGATACCATGTCTAGAAGTCATGAATAGTGGCTAACCATTCCATCTAAAAACATTACTAAAAGCTTTGGTAATGTTTAGAGAGCAAACAATAGATCTCACAAATCTATTGAGATTGATTCAATAGATTTGTTGAGAACACAGAATTACATTAATGCTATCTATATAAAATATGTGTCTAGTTTTCTGAATATAATGATGTAGTTTAGGATATGTCTACAAAACTTTTGCAGCTTCTTCTAGTAATGGATCAAGGAATCTATTTTCATTGTCTATTATAGAGTGATTTCTTAGTGTATATAGAATCTCATATATAACTCTATCACTTATAGACTTGCCCTCAGATTCCTCGAGCTTCTTCTTCAATTTTCCCCATTCTCTTACACCTAACGAAAGCAACCTTAAAACCATCCTATACCTTTCTCTACTTACTCTATAGTTGATAAAATTCTCAAGCTCTTTCTTAGCCATTTCTACAGCATCTCTCCATATATCATCCATATTCTTACCTTGAAATACAGTTGAATAACCATAGTATGTAAGCCAACCAATTATACCATCCAATTTATCCACTGCTTCATTGATTCTGTCTATACTTACATCATAGTTTACTTCATTAAAGCCCTTCACTAAGAATTCTACAGCTTCTTCTCTTCTAAGTCTCCTAGTCTTAACCTCTAGATAAGCTCTACCATATAAAGGTGCTTCAGGATCTTTTAAGAAACGGTATATAATACCCATCTCTGAACCACTAATAATGAACGAGATATTCTTTAGGTGATCGTAAGAATATGCTAAAGCGTTTTGAAGAGCCATCCCTATACCTCCAACAGCTCTCTGAAGTTCATCAAAAACCATCACCACCTTCACTCCATGTTCTTCAGCAACTCTATCTAGAGCTGTAAACAGTTGTGTAAGAAGGGGTCTATCTCGACCCCAGCTAAACTCTATACTTATCCCAGAAATAGAGACGCCCTTCACAATACTCAAGATCTTTACCAACGATTCATAGAAACCTCTAAACCTAGATATCCTTGAAACAAATTCCGATATACTTACAGAAAGGGTTTCGTAGAGATCTCTCCAAGATCTAACAAATCCCCTTAGATCAACAAATACGTAAGGGATACTGGACTCCTCAAGAACAGTCAGTATCAGAGATGTTTTACCTGTTCTCCTAAGGCCAGTAACAACAAGTAGAGGATGCCCCAGAAACTTCTTCAACATATTGAACTCTTCATCAAAATCGAAGAGATCTTCTTTTCTCCTCTTAGGTTTTGGGTCAAATAACATTCTTTCGCACCAGAATAAGCTTCCGTACCGAAAGCTTAAAATCTGTAACACTAAATAACTATATGTGTCAATCGAAATCATCATCATTCTGGGTGAAAGAAAATCAAATTCTTGCATTATTGCCAGAAATACTGTAAAATGATTAATTTAGTTTATGAGTAATCATTATCCATTTAGAGAAAATTGAATCAGAAGATATCCGACCTAGGTACCTTATTAATTACGGAGCACTCTAAGCAATGTTCAAGATGTAAGAACCCAATTATTGGTACATCAAGTTCAACTGCCTATAAATGATGTATGTCTAATAGTCCTTGGATCTACATAAAGATTCAGTTCGTCACGGGATCCTCATCTCTTTGTCTAGGTTTGGAGCGGCTTCATCATCACGTTAACTACTGGTTACAAGGATATTAAGCTATAGATAGGGTGTAATATTGGTGTTAAAGGGTTGATACATAGTGAATTCATCATCTATTGATGTATCTCCATAAGTAGAGCCTCTTTGGCTCTACATCTATTCCCAGTCTCTCTAAATTCATGTAGAGATTAAGCAAGGCTTCTTCATCGCTTTTAGCTTGTTTTGGTGGATACTTGAAGTAGAACATAGAAGCCCACTCTGGTGATCCATACACATCCTTGTCCATTAAGGCTTTAGCCAGTCTTACAGTATCTATAAGTATTGATGTAGCCATAGCTTTATCGTCTACAACAAGCTTCAGGTCCACTGTTATAGGCATTCCCATGAATGTTCTAGCCTTAATGTATATATAGGATACCTTAGTGTTCCCTAGAAAAGGTATATATCCGCTAGGTCCTGCAAATAGATTGTCTAGAACTGCTTCAGGATTATTTTGTGTTGAAGCTACAGCCATAGTCTTTGATACCTTTTTGCTTTTCAATCTCTCATGGGCAAGCATGTTCTTGAAGTCGGTGTTCCCTCCTACGTTAAGTTGGTAAGATTCTACTATTTCAGCTCCTCTCATAGCTATAAGGCTTGCAAGAGCTCTATGGATAATTGTAGAACCTAGCTGCCCCTTTATATCATCTCCAAGTACAACAGCTCTATGTTGCTCGAATAATTTCTGGTATACAGGATCACTTGCTATAAACTCCGGTATACAGTTTACATAAGATGTGCCAGCTCTTGCTGCTACTTCAGCATAGAATCTAGAAGCTTTTGCGCTCCCTACTGGTAGTAGATTTACAAGTACATCTACTCTATAGCTCTTGAGCTCATCTACTAATTCATCAGATGTGGGTTCTGGATATTCAGCAGGTTTAAAGTCGTTTACCATATGCTCTGCCACACCATCTAGTATTTTACCCATTCTAACAATAACGTTCTTTCTAGGTATATCGACCAGCTTTGGAACCATATTTGGGTATGATAATATCGCTTCCCCTAGGTCTTTTCCTACCTTCTCTTTAGATATATCGATGGCATATACAACATCTATATCGTTGGGTCTGTAGCCACCTATGGTTTCATGTATGGTACCGAAAACTTCCTCACGGGTTTTAGCATATTCTATTGCTTGGATAAACATAGATGCTATATTTCCTACACCTACTATTCCTACTCTAACCATATTTTTACCCACAAATATTTTCTGCGATAAATACTGTATCAAAAGATATATAAAGCTTTCTTGAGTATTAATCTTGTTGAGCGTAATGGTTCAATCTAAAGCTTTAAAGAGACTCATTAGAAAGGTAACAATAGAGACTCTTTGGCTTTACATAGCTCGTATACTACATGATTCTGAGCCTATGAAAGCTTACGATGTTAAGAAGAAGTTGCAGGAAGTTTTCAATATCAATCCTCCAACAATAACCGTCTACACAGTAGTTTACAGAATGAATAAGGAGGGTCTTCTAGACACCATTAGAATTGGTGGTGAGGTACTCTACAAGTTATCGGATAGAGGAAGAAAAGAGTTCTACGAAGCTCTAGAGTTTCTTGAAAAACTTGTAGATAAATTAAAGATCTAGATCGATGATCTGAAAGCACAATCAGCATCACTAGCTCTTTAAATATCTGTATTTAAGTCTTGATATGAGTCCACTCGTCCTTATAGGTATAGCAATACATGAATCACTGTCCTTCTCTAGATGTCCTATCGTTAAAGCTAGAAGTGTATATATAACACAGATAGCTTCGCCTCGAACTCTAATTATTGCACGTTTTTTCTCAGGTCTATATGAAACTATATCTACGTTACACCTATACCTAAGTATAGGTCCTAACAACTTATCTATGGATTGTTTTACGTGTTCCGATAACGTCTCAAAACCACTATCTAAGCAAACGAACTTAACAAGGACATAACGTTTAATCCTTCTATACTTTTTATGTAGAACTATATGGAATCCTATTTCATCTAGCAAAACCTTAGTGTATCTGTAGAATTTAGCATTCATTATAACAGTTAATACGATTGATATCAATGATAAAGTTAACGCTAGATATGCAACTGTTGTACTATTCATGTCTATGTCCATGGTGTATCAACACCACTAAGTCTTTAACCATCTCTGTATGAGATCCATTGGGTAGAGCTCTAGCATTAACCTACGTTCTCTTCTAGAGAAACCCATAGAATATAGAACAAGATCTATGTGATTAACTAGAATGGCTTTCCTAACGTTTGGGCTAGAGGCTGAAGGAATTACAGCCACATCGTTTTTTAATGCTTTTTCGATTACTGTGCCTAAATAGTAGAACTCCTTCTCTACATCAATATTTGGATGATTTATTAGATGTGTAAGGAATTGATATAGATGTATCTCTATGTATCTAGGCGTAGGAGTTTGAGCCATAACATTTATCTGAGACTCATCAATAAATTTAAGACTGTTTGGAGTTAAAACTATCGTTACTGTTGTACCCAGTTTAGCTAATCTCCTAGCTGATACAGTATCACTAGGTATACAACCATTCAATAAATATCTCGATTTTTTTAAACAAGTATCTATAGTATCTTCAGATACTTGATGTATAGCTCGTGGAACTATGGCTATGGTTACCCTTGTGCTATTTAGTGTATCTATGCATTTCTTTAGAAGTTCTGAATTGAATCCAAAAATTATTGCACTATCTATCTCTAAATGCTTAATCATGTCTAGACATTCGCTGTAGGCTAAATACAAGTTAAACACTTCTATATACACCATCTTTAATCAGATTCTCTAGAAGATTTCGAGCAGCCTCCAACGATTTTTCAACTGAAAATGAGATAGAGACTCTAATAGCATCATCGCCATCGTATACAGCTATATTACCCATATATGCTTCCTGCTTGCTTAACCTCATGAAAAACTCATTGGACTTTTTGTTGTAACGTACATCAATCGTGTTAATGATCAGATTCCTATCTGTTTCTTTCAACATTTTCAATAGATATTTTAGCATCTCTACAGCTTCATCTCCTTCTAGAACTATCTTGAACCTAATTATGGGATTACCATGATATCCGTATAGCGTTTCCTGCTCTATATTAATACTATCTCTCAAGTTTGGAGGAAATACATTGAGTAACGCTTGCTTAACTTTCTCCACATCTTCTGTTGCGTGGCAATGTGTCGTTATAATAATTCTAGATAGAGTTGCTTTGCGCATGTTGATCATCTATACAGAGGCAACGATCTTTATTATAGAATCATCTTGCAGTATGTAGTCTTTTCCTAATTTTTGTTTTGTTCGAGCATCTATAGCGTATATAAAGTGTTTCCCTAGGTCGCTATGAACCATGTAGGCTAGATCTAGTGTTGTTGTACCACGTGGTACTAGGTATGCGTCTGGTAATATGTTGCCCTTACTATCAGTAAATTTGTTATGATCTTCAACTGGATACACAACAATCATGTTCAAAGCTGTGAATACAGTCTCGTTTAAAGTTCTTTGCACACCTGTACTTCCATAGAAATCCATTATCTCCTTAATTATTTCTAGAGCCTTTATCTCGTGTTGAGTGAGACTATTCTTATCAACGATCCTGAATTCACGATCCCCTGGTAAGTAGTCTATAGAACCTTTAGTTACCGCTTTTCTTAATATGAGTTCACCTAAGGCGGTTACAGGTATTATCAATCTATTAGGTAATCGCCTAATAACGCTCTTAAGCATATCTCTTGCCTCAGGTATATCTATCTTATTTGCGGCTATAACTATGGGTTTGGCCTCTAGACGTAGCTCATATACGAACATTCTTAGCTCTTCTTCTCTCCAGCTAGAAGGTTTAACAGAATCCAATTTTGTTTTCGTTAATGTTTTTGCTACATGATCTCTCTTTATGGATAGGCCTGTAAGCCTTTGTGTTAATGCATCTATAACTTGTCCTATATTCATGTTGTCTAGAGATCTTGCAAATCTAGACCAATCTCTCGAAATTATGCTGTACATCCATTCATCATACTCAAGTTCTATCGAGATTATATCTTCATAGGGATCTCTATAACCAGGTTTAACAGGTTTTCCATCTTCATCTGTAGAACCAGAGATATCAATGACATGTATTAATGAGTCGGCCTGTCTAATAACATCAAGAAACTTATTGCCTAATCCACGCCCTTTTGAAGCATCTTTGACAAGACCAGGTATATCGACTAGGGTTACAGGTATGAATCTTTCTCCCTTTATGCATAAAGACGATACTGGTACGCATTTAGGTAAACCCAGTTCTTGATGAACACATTTCTTTCTAATGTATGCTACACCACTACGGGGATCTAATGTAACAAATGGTCTATTTTCTATAGCAACAGGTATAAGTGTAGCTGCGGAAAAGAATGTAGATTTACCAACATTTGTTTTTCCCAGTAGCCCTATCGAGATTTTCGGTATCAATATGTCTAGCACCACATATCTACAGTTTCATCACAGCTTAAAACTTATTACATGCTTAGTTCAGTCTAAGCATCTGTAGGGTGAAGCTAGTGACAAAATCCATGTATCACTACATAGCTGTACTGTGGAGGGAACATGGCGAAGAACATGAAAAACTGATTAAAAGTAGACTTATTGAATGGCGTAGAGAACCGTCAATAGTGAGAATCGAGAAACCCACGAGACTAGAGAGAGCTAGAAAACTAGGCTATAAAGCTAAGCCTGGATTCATAGTAGTGAGGGTGAGAGTAAGAAAAGGTGGTCTTAGAAAACCTAGACCTAGATCTGGTAGAAGACCTAAGAGAATGGGTGTATATGGTCATTCGCCTAAAAAGAGTCTAAGACTTATTGCCGAAGAAAGGGCTGCCCGTAGATACAGAAATCTTGAGGTTTTGAATAGTTACTATGTGGGTGAAGATGGTCTATATAAGTATTATGAAGTAATATTAGTGGATCCGCATCATCCCGCGATACTTAATGATCCAGATATAAACTGGATAGCTAATCCAAGTCAAAGAGGTAGAGTGTTTAGAGGAAAAACATCAGCTGGTAGAAAGATTAGAGGCTTAATAAGAGCCAGAGGTATTAGAGAAACCCATAGACACAAATGGAGAAAGAAGCAGAAAGAGAGGATACTCAAGAAAAGACATGAAGCCAGACGTGGTGCAAGTCTTGTTGCTCCTAAAGAGGTATATAAAGAGTTAGGAATAAAGAAATAACTTTTATTTTAACTGACTTTACTACACCTCATTGCTCTAATGGGTCTATGTACAGAAATAGTGGCACATTTTGTGGTGAGAAACGAGCTACAGCTTCACCTTGATTACATAGTGTGAGGGCCTTTTCGATAGATTTATTAGAAAGATTAAGATATCGTCTAAGTCTTTGCCAATACGCTATCGAACTTGATGCCATAGATATAAGACCTCCACAACTATTAACTATAGTATCAGAATAAGGATAAAGATCATCAATTCCTTGTGTAGCCATAAGTATGGACAAACCAAAACTTCTACTATATCTCGTCAATACTGTGATAAAATCTTCAGCTAAATATGGTAAAGCATGCCAGAGCTCATCAATAACCATAATGATTTTAGGAGTTGTAATCAAGCTGTAACCGAGTTCCTCCAGAATAAATCTCGTCGTGTATAGAATGACTGCAGCGCTATCGACTTTATTTCTAAGGAAGAGAGACTTTAAGTTAACTACATAAGTTTTCTTACTATTTTGTATAGCCAGTGGATGCTCATTAACATCAAGATATACGTTAAACAGTTTCATAGCCGTTTCCAAAGCCTCCTCGATATCTCTATCCAACAATATTTCCTCACTAATCGTTAAACTATCATTAATATCACTACACTTAATACATGTTTCTAGAAGAATTTTTTGGAGAATTCTCTGTTTTGTTGGGTGTAGAGAAAACACCTTAGCAAGTACATCAACAACAGTATTCACAGACTCTAGCTTCTGATGTTTATCGTCATGACAAAAACAGAGAGGTAAGGATGTTTTAACAGGATCTATTACAAAGATATCTTTATAGTTATATAAGGTTAAAATATCTGAATACTCATTTTTTACATCCATAAATATTGCGCATCCTGCATAACGGTTCTTAAACCTGTTAGCTATAGCTGCTAGAGTCAATGTTTTTCCACTACCTGTAGGCCCTATAACAAGGATATGAGGTGAAAAAGATCTAGATATATCCCAGTATATATTGCTACCTGATACAATATCTATACCTACGTATATTCCATTATAATCATTTTTATTGCTCATGAATAGCGTTAAAGGTATAGAGATAGTATCGAGAAGAGCGATTTTTCTACGCAATCTATGGTGAACGAAAATTGAGGAAAATTTCAGCATAATGAGTTTCAAGTAAGGGTTCTAGATCTATATCGAGAACATTTTTTGCTTTGTAAGCCACATTGTTGATATTGTCTGAATCAACTCTATTACTACATATCATAGCAATAATGTTTGAGCTCTTTACAGGTTTTATACCCATTAACACTCGCTTCCTAATATCAAGCAACTTCTCGATGTAGCTACGCAATCTAGTATTAGCTTTATCAAGTTCAAGTTCTACAAGCTTCATTTGCATCATGTGATTTAGTTTAGAGAGGTATTTATTGACATCTACAGGTTGAATATCTGTATAGAAGATTGTTTGACAGAATTCTGTGTTAAATACATCAAGAAACTTCTTTAGATTGTATACATAGTCTAGATAAGTTAGTTCATGTATATTGATAGACCAGTCCTTAATCCTATACAATGCGACAAGATACTCATTACATTTGAAGACTCCGGGCTTGATGCCTCTACAACTTGTTCTACCACTTCGACAACCTGTAATTAGATTTAATCCTTTTTTTAGCATATCTTTAATCATGATGAAGTACATTGTAACGTAATTTGTAATCGTTTCTAATCCCTAGTACCTTAGAAAGTTTTAAAGCGTTAGCGTAAGCTCTTCTGAATATTTCACGCAGATTGATAGGAATCATGTAGTTACTTATTCTGCCGGTTGATTCATATGCTACCAGTTGAAGATTGGATCCCACAAGGTCGTATAGATCTACATCTATTTTTAGGTTCTTCTGTGTGCTCGGTTGTATATATTCCACTGTACCTCTACTGGTGACAATGGTTGTCCCTACGTTCTCGCAATGGTTAACAATGCCTAATTCTAGACAAAGTTTGTTATTCAGAGTAAGTCTAGGGTTTATTAGATCAATACATTTTTTAGGTATCGATATGTGGGGTACACCATAGGCATACTTTACGTGAATCCTATTGCTATGTTCTTCTATACTGGTTCTAAACTCAAGTATTTTATATGGAGGTATGATAATGTGTTTTCGTGCGTCATTGATCTTGAACTCTATATCAAAATATAGTACTTTTTCACAGGGAGTAAGATCAACACACATATTCCCTTTTTGTTCTAATAAAGTATTAGTGCATACTACTAAAAGATTTACAGGATCTAGTACGTCTTTGAACTCGCTGAAGTTCTCGAGTACGCATAGGAGGTTGTTTTCGATTTCTAGAAAGTTAGCTAAATTAATGTTCTCTATATTCGATCTGTCTATTGCAAACCCAAAATCTATATCTCTACCTTTACTAGATAGAAAAACGGTATACCCCTCCTTTAAAAGTCTAATAAACTTCCTAAAGTTAGTTGCATCGTAACCTATCCTCCTTTCTATATGTTCTGTTTTCCACAGTATAGTCAAAAAATTTAGGTTATTATCTACATTACTAGCTTCTATGGGTATCACATATTCGTCAATAACCAAGAGTTTATACACTTTAGGAATAGATTGAAAGTATAATGAAGTATTTTGTCTAGAATTATCTATGTAATCACTGGTATAAGGTTTGCATGGTGTAGGAATGTAGTTTTCAATGCTCTCACCATCAGCTATTACGCTAAATGCATCTACTTTATGGAATCTGGTAAGAGAGGCAAAATTTCTATTGAGTAGAATTGATGTAATGTATCCCCGCATGTATATAGACTTACCATAGTTTTTGCGCAAGACTGTACTCTTTATATTGTATTTTGAGGCTATGTTTTCAGCTTTGTCAATAATAATCCTTCCTAGTATATCAATACATACGACACTTTTATCAGTAAGAGGTCTGCACTTAACAAGGTATCTAGGTATGGATGATAGTTTTTCTAGATATATACCGTTATGGTTTAGATCGACACTATATACATCTATACAATTCTTTTTAAATATAAACAAAAAGGTGTCCACTAGAGTAGCAGAATAAACATTTTCAGCTTTTAGCCTCAGGTATACAAGATTATTCATGAGATTAAATACGTAGACAAAACCTTCATAAACCACTAAAATACTGTTCATGTTTTCGTTTACATCAAAATCCTTTAGCTTATTAACATCTATTCGTGCTACTTTTCTTAAAATCTTCTTCTCGATATCGTATAAAGCCATGATATTTCCATTCGATATACCTAAGATAATGTTGTTCTCTAATAATGATAGAGGCTTAAACCCATGTACAACATCCACTAACGACATTGATTTTAGATCATACACATAATTTCTTTCATTATCTATTTCTATAGATCCAACGTTATTGATCATGTATCCGCGAATATATTTGGTATTTTCATAATCACGGAAGGCATTTGATCTTAAATTCATTCCGTAAATTTTATTACTAATGAATATTTCTGATAGAGAAGAATCACAGACACATAAAGAAATTCTATGGTAATTATTACTGTGGTAGAGTTTGTTGCATTGGTTACGTGGCTCGAAATAGATACCTTCTTCAGTTACGTTAAGTTTGTACAACGTTCTATCATTCGAGACATAAATAGCATGATTAATCAGAGGATGCATGTAGCGTATATCTATGTCTATACTATCTACATCAAAGACATGTATTCCTTTATCGATGGATCCTCTAACGACTTTTATGGATTTGTTCGTAGTTATGTCCGTTATTAAAGCTGATGACTTGTCTAATACTATCGCTTTACAGTTGTTACACGGTATCTTGTAATAAGGATTGGAAAAGTGATCTGATGCTATAGAGTATAACGTTATATAACCGTGTGGTTCTGCAACAATAAAGGGGGTTAATGCAATATCTATTTCCTCGCTATATTTGTCGTATAATATCGGAGGATGAAGATGCAATGTAGTGCTCTTTAGTTCTAAAAGCACGTATCGGCTAGTCTTATATAGCTTGATATCTAAGTTCTGAGGGTCTATCAGTTTTTTCTTGAATTCTATAATTGTAGGCAATGTAGGCATAGTGTGCAATCCGAGATAGATGTTCATTTATATAATGTTAAATCAATTCTTTTATTTGTAGTTTATCTAAAATAGTTCTCAAAGGTGTGAGAAAACATTGGTGAAATCCTTGGATGCTCGTGAGAAGCTACTCAAGATACTTATCTCATTGAAAGACAGGATAGCATCTCCTAGTGATATAATAGCTGCAACAGGTTTGCCAAGGTATGAAGTGTTAGCGGCATTCCATATACTTGAAGCATTAAATATTGTTGAACTAGTCTATATCAGAGGAAATTATAAGCTTTACAAGCTATCTAGTGAAGGAGAGAAGCTGATTAAGGTTCTAGAAAAAGGTGAAAGGTGTAGTATTGAGGTAAAGTCTACTGATGGAGGAAACAATGTAGAGATACTAGAAGTAGAACAAAATAATGCTAATATTGCTGAAGCTGTGTCTTGATGTAGAATAAAAACTGTTTATTCATGATAATTGATCATCAATGGTTACGTTATGTAGTAAGGCCTTTTATCTTGTGTTTGTTCCTGTCTCTGTACATATCGATTTATTATATCTTGAATTTTGTTCTCTATTGTTGTTCCTTTCTCTACAAGCTCATTTGTATCTATGCCTAACTGCCAGACGCTATTTAACAATTCTATAATCATTTTGGCTGCAGTATAATCAATATAATTCATTTCAACAATACTTCTCCAAGTCTCACCCAATAGACAGACAGCTTTTATATTGAATTGTCTAGCCCATCCAACCATTATTCCATTTAATCCGCTTATAACACCTCCAGTTAGTGGTACAGCTCCTTTAGCTATATACTTCTTAATGGTTTCTATATCGTTTCCTACAATGTATACTCTTCTTAGATGTGTTATAGCTTCTGAAACGAAAGCAGCAGCTGTTATAAGTTCTTTAACACCAAAGCTACTTAATTTAGATGCTATGAATCTGCCTAAGCTATGCTGACCTTGATCGCTTATAGGCTGCATTTCACTTGTTATCACCAATATCCCTAGGTTGTTAATTTCCGCAAAACTAATCTCTATATTAAGAACATCAGCCTCTCCTTTATCATTTGAAATTAGATGTGCTGGAAAGCTGTAACCGTATATACGGGCAATTACTTCAGTATTTAAGTAATTCTTAATATGTTCGGCTACAGTCTTGCCAACAAATCCCATACCCGGAAAACCAGCTATAGCTACTGTATTATTATTCTGAGGTGTATTTTTAAGCTTCTCTAGCACCCACATAACATATACACTGTATAGAGCTGTTCTTTCAGAATTTAAAAACATAGATAAAGTAATTTACCATACTAAAGACTCTATCACGAAATAAGACGAATCAGTGATAGTAAAATTTATAGTAGTGTAATGATTTACAATATTATTAGTGGAAATGATATGCAATTCACCTAAGTATGCACAGCTGATCAATACAGTGTAAACTGATCGTAATTTAATCAGAACGTAAGGTATAAAACCTCTGGCATATAGAGTAGTGTTTTGGATATGGGCCCGTAGCTCAGCCAGGTAGAGCGCCCGGCTCATAACCGGGTGGTCCGGGGTTCGAATCCCCGCGGGCCCATAACTTTTATTTAATATGTGTTCTAAGGTCATTAGTAGCATTAGTATGTAAATATAGAACACAAAGATTCTTTATGTTAATTGAGAGCAACATCTATGTAATGTTGCTACAAAAATTTAAGCTCAACTCTATTTGTAAACCATAGGTGACCAGCATAGTATCATTAAGTAAGATTAAGTTTGTGAGAATTATTGTTTCACTAACTTTGACATTATCTACTTTTTATTTGCTAACGTTACGATACTTTAGTGATATTCAATTACTAAGAGGAAGGATGACTGTAGAGTTAATGCCAATAACGAACATCCTTCTATTTTTTTCAATTGCTCTACTTATTATTCGTGATATAGTTTCGATAAAGGCTCTTTATAGAGAGGTTGTATCCATTATATTATTCATAGTATCATCACTGTATTCATTCTTGGGTTCTTTGATAGACATATCTCGACTTATGCCACAAAGCTTTATATATATTCCACCAGCGTTTATATTAATTGAATGTAGTGTAAAACCTAGCTGTGGTACATTTGGTGCATTAACTATAAGCATACCTCTCGGAATTTCATTCACAATATTCATCTATATCGTGTACGAGATCTTTGTAACATACAGAACACGCACTATTGAACAAACTAGCGAAATTATAGGCGGGAGAGATTTTCAAAATATACATAATAATGTAGGTTAGAGGAAAAATCAATGAACTCTGCATCATTATAACAGAATCTGTTGTAGCTATTACAGATCTTTCTTCTCTCGAATACTCTATTATTCTCTTATCTGGTGTTGAAGTCAATTCATATGAAGATGGTATATTACCATAGCCTAGAATTTCGATGAATCTTAGTACGTGATTAAGACTAAAACTGATATTTTTATCTGCAACAAGGATTATGGCATTGGGTTTAAGGTCTAGAATAATGTTTGCAATGATCTTCATAGCTTTCTCGATATACTTAGAATCTTCTACACGTAATTTTGATCCCCTTAAATCTCTAGGAACACAATCATCACACAAATATACTTCTCCTTTCTGAAGCATATTTATAGATGAGATCAAAACATTGTAAAAATCTACGATTAGTTTAAATCCATTCAATTTTTTGCAGAAAAACTTCTTATTAATTTCAGCTACATAATGTTCAGAATGTACACATCGGTAGAGAAGCAATCTATCTTTGCTACTCAATGTATATCTAGCTGTAACAATATTTAATGATGCTTTAACAGGGTAGCGCTTTGTTAGTAGGTATCTATAGTCATAGGCAGCTTCGTATATTTCTTTATCAAACTTAGATGGAGTTTCCATTATATAAACCTCACCATTGGGAACTCATTCTACTTTTCTCAAAAATTTTAGCACTAGGTGTTTAATGTTGTAGCTCTGTAAAAAATAGTATCAAGAATCATTAAGTCGTCACATAAAGGTATTACAACAATAAGTTTTTCAGTCTTGTAAGCATCACTAAACTAAGCTATGTACAAAGAGGAGAAATCATGTTTAATGGACTCGAGTTCGAGGAAGAACTAGAACGTATCGAAGAAGAATTAAGAGAATACGAAACAAAAACCCAGCATCAAGAACATAAAGTTGATAAATCGTTAAAACAGACCTCAAAGTCTACAGGTATAACACGGGTTTCTACAGGTATTCTTGAACTTGATCAAGCTCTTGAAGGTGGCATTCCCAAAGGGTCTTGGGTTGCTATAACCGGTGAACCTGGTACAGGTAAATCTATTTTGTGTATGCATTTCGCTTGGGCTGGTTTAAAGACGGGAGATCCTGCCGTCTATATTACAACAGAAGCAGAATTTAGAGACGTTATTAGGCAGGCTAAACAATTCGGTATGGATTTTGAGCAGTACAATATATACGATATATCGAGCTCTAAAGAACCTCAAGAAACTCCAAACATAGTTGTTATAGATATTTTTGGTCTACTTAGGGTAGCTAAACAGATTAGCGAGACTACATCGGTAGATGCTGAGTTTGTTAGAAAGAGAAGATTTGCAGCACTATATGTAAAGACACTTATAGCATCCATAAGGAAGGCCTACAGAATCCTTGGCGTTCTGAAAGAAGGTGGAAGATCACCTATAAGACATATCAGATTGATTATAGATTCGATGTCTGCCTTTTGGGCCGATAAACCTGCTATGGCTAGAAGATATAGCTATGATCTAAAAGTATCTACACATAGAGAAAACGTAACAGCATATCTAGTTAGTCAGTACGCAATGACTACGAGATCAACATTTGGGTTTGGGTTAGAGCACATAGCCGATGGAGTACTACACCTATGGATGGACGATGTAGAAAGTAGCAAGGAGGTTAGGAGATATATGATAATCAAGAAAATGAGGATGACAAATCATGAGAGGCACGCATTTAAATTGGATATAGTGCCAGATAAAGGTGTTGTACTTTCACCTCTATAGACTATTAGGTTAATATTAGAAGTTGTTTTAGCCGGTTTGTTCAGAATGTAGAGAAGTGCTATGATGGTATGCTTTATCATACTTCATTACTATAGCAATAATTTTGTTTATGAGTTCCTCGACATTTTTAGCAAAAGCGTAAAGACCTTGTGGAGTGTATAGTACGTAATTACAATTCCAGTAAGTTTCGATCAAGAGGTCTGCTGGAACAACCTTAGAATATATAGAGTAATCACCATTAATTACGGTTATCAGGTATTGTGCATTGTTATGCAAAGCTAAGAAGAGAATACACCTAGCCCCTTCTTCAATTACGTAAACCTTCTTAAAGCTTTTTTCTAGTAGTGTTCTTATATAGACCGAATTATAGTTCATGTTATTATACCAATATCGAAGTTTTCTGGGTTCTGATAGAACTCAGTACAGTTTTAATACTTAAAAACTTAATCTAAGGACGTCTTTTTAGTAATCAGTAATAACTGTAAGCTATTGATATACATTTAATGTACAGGTAGGGATCAATGTTAGACGAGAGAGCCTTAAAGTACTATAGAACATTAAGGATACCGTCGGGTCTTTCTAGTCCTTCAAAATACCTCTATACATTCATTCTGACAGTATTAATTCTAATCTATGTACTAATGTGGTATAGCAATAGAATAGATCTAAAGGAGACAGCATCAACATCTATAATTCATACAATGTTTATTGTATTCTTACCACTTTACATAAAGTTATTAATACCTTACACAAGAGCTAGACAGGCTATAAATATGGCTTTTTTTCTTCTGGTTCCGGGAATACCTCTTGAATTGCTGGGAGCTTTAGCAGGGATCTATGGGTTGGCCTACATTGTCATACCATTGTTAGGTGTTATTGTATTAAGGAGTTTTACAGGATCGCGGTACAAATCATATACGGTAATTGTATACACATTAACCGCGGAATTTCTGTTCATGATATTTACGGATAGGTTTATGTTATATAGAATTGTTGTTAGGTTAATCATATCGTCTCTGCCAATAGCTATATCACTGTATTTTGTGAAAATCATATCTAGTAGCCATAGAGAGCTAGATATATTTAAGATAGCAAATGCTTGGATAAAGTCAATGCTTTTAAATACTGATGAAGACTTCTCATTAGCACTCAATTCTATAAGTCAGGAATCAAACATTGTTACACATATAATATTATTTAGAACAAAATCAAAAACAATTGCATATCTAGTACCAGAGATTCATTTTGGACCCTTTAGGAATGTTGGTAGCTCAGCAATACCACATATGTTTGATCAACTAACAAGAGATACCACCATAGTTCCCCTAGTTTTCCATGGTGCGGGATCTCATGAAAGAAACATAGTTAGCGTTAATGAAAGTCAGCGATATGTTAAGGAAGTTGTTGATAGATTGAATTCAATGGACGAATTTACAGAAGACATACTGTATAGACCCTTTAGGGTTCATGATAATCATTTCGAGGCGTTTGTATTTCAAACAAATAATGCATCCTTTATAGCTATTTCAACACCAATAGTAGGTAATGATGATATCCCATTTGAAGTTCAGCTAAGGGCTTTAGAGCTTGGAAAAATGTATGGATTAAGAGATGTAGCCATAATAGATTGTCATAATGTTAAAGGAACACCTATAGAGGATTCAAATGCATATGAAAACATAATATTGTCATCGTTATCAAGAAGTACGGGAGTCTGTAAAGGACTTGGCGCAGGTTATGGTGAAGCATATGTTAAAGGATATGTAGGTGGATTATGTAGTAACAAAGTTAAGGTTTTGACAATCAAGTGTAACAACTCCATGTACGCTATCATATATTTGTATGGCAATAATGCCCTAATTGGTGTTAGAGAAACATTGAGAAAACTAGCAATGGATATGGGATATACTGATGCAGAGATATTTACGGCTGATGATCATACATGTTCAGGTATTACATTTAAAGAACCATATCAAGCAATAGAACTGAATTTCCATCTAGTTAAGGCTGTCGAATTAGCATTAAAGATGAGTCTAAGCTCTATTGAGGATGCTACAATATATTCATCTAAAATCGCAGTTAAAAGTAAAATTGTAGGTCAAAAAATATTCGAGCTTCTTGAATTGGCTAAACTTGTAAGCCAAAAGATCATTAGGTATCTGCTAGCATCATTTTCTCTTGTATATATATTAACATTAATATTATGTCTTACATCAGTATTATTTCACTAAATTATATTATATGTATATACATATAGTTGAATGATCTATGTATGTCACACTTTTTATAAATATTATGCTGTAAGCAAATAAATCAGGGTGATATTCATGAGTATAACGATAGAAAAAATTGCTACATGCTTGGGTCAATCAATATCCGATGTCTATGGTAGAAAGATTGGTGTAGTTGTAGGTGTATACAGCGAAATTGATGGCAAAGTTACAGGAGTAGAGATTATGATAAATGATTCCACATATGAAACTATACCTGCAGAAAGATTAGAAAACAAAGATGACGGAATAAAGGTTTTGCCTGAATGGCTCGTAGAAGCTCAAAAGCTTGAGCGAAAGCTTGATATCTTGAGAAAGAGAATAAAAGCTCTCGAGGAACTCTATAAAAAGAACCAGGTTCCCCAACATGCATATAAAGAGCTTAAGGAGAAATTCGATAAGGAAATAAATAAAGTAAAGATCGAAACAAAATCACTTAAAGATGTCATAAGGAAAAGACAATACGATATAGAGAACTTCATTATACACATAGAGAAGGCTATGACAAACTTGATGATAAGCTATACTTCAGGCGAGTTACCCGAAAATGGCTTCAAAGTTTCTGCAGACTTTATGAGATATGCAAAACAAACAGCATTAGATGAGAAAAAGGATATCGAGAAGCACACATCTTTACTTTCCAAACTCGAAGAAGAACTTACTTCGGTACTCCAATCTTTCGAACCTGAAAAAGCTGATGAAATAGTGAATGTAAACATACAAAGTGGACCAATAGCTGTTAAGGTTACGAGCTAGAGAACATAAACGAATACAATATTACGAGGCAGGAATTTATGTCAACACCCGCAGGAATTTTTGACTCTTTTGCTAAACTAATAAAGATATCATCATCCAGAGATAAACAGAAGGGGGTACTTATATATCTATCATCATCTATTAATGAGCTTAAACTAAGGCTCGAGGAAGTCAAGAGAAGGTTGAAGGAAAGAGATGATGAGCTATTAGCTAATGCTGTGAAAGCTTTAAGTTATAACGATAGAGAAAGAGCAGCTATATATGCATCAGAAATTGTTGAGGTTAGGAAATTAGTAAAATTTGTCAATATAGCCTTGCTAGCTATAGAAAGGGTATTAGAGCGATTAAGAACAATGGATATAGTTAGTGACATGAAGACTCTCTCTACAGCTCTCGGCATACTTAATGAATTGAAGAATATGTTTACACCCACTATGCCAGAATTAGCATCAATGCTCGATACTATAGTTAGTAATACAAACTCATTAGTATCGTCTACACAAGCTCCTGAACCAAGTGTGAATATATTCATTAAAACAAAAGAAGTAGAAGAAATAATGAAAGAGGCGGAGTCTAAAGCTGAAGAAAATATGAGATCGAGTCTACAGCCTTTACCTATACAGCTAAAGAATATGATTGATTCAGTAAACAGAGAAGTAGTTAATAGAATACAAAGAGAAGAGAGATTCATAAGTAATAGAAGTTCTATTCCTACGGCTGTACCCACATCTTATTATAATCATAATGCTAGTAACAATTTAGAAATAAGGATATACCATTATATATTGAATAAGAATGGAATGTTAGATATAAATGAATGTGCAAAGACTTTTGGTATAACGAAGGATGAAGTAATAAAAATTCTCAAAAGATTAGAGGAAAAAGGATTTATAAGAATTACATGATTTTTATTATTTACTCTTAGAGTTAGGCAGTATATATAGTTCTGGGGTGGAAGAGTACCACTTGGTGAGTATATGAGTAGTAGGGAATACCTTGAAAGTCTGGCAAGGAAACACTTAAATGAGGCATTAATTAATGAAAAAATGGGTAATAAACTAGATGCTGCAAAAAACTATAGAAAAGCGGCAGAGATTCTATTCATGCTAGCAAACAATTACAGGAATGATACTATTAGCAATATGTATAGAAATATTGCTGAATCCTATATCAGAAAGGCTCAAGAACTAGAAAAAGAATCGCAAATCTCTATACCATTAGGAGGAGATAACGAATCCAAAGCCGATATAGAAGAATCAATCAAGGAGTTCATTGTAAATAAAAAACCTAGCATAAGATTTGAAGACGTAGTGGGGCTTGATGAAGTAAAGCAGACAATAATAGAATCAGTAATATATCCATATAAAAGACCAGATCTATTTCCTTTTGGATGGCACAAAGGAATACTCTTATATGGACCTCCAGGATGTGGTAAAACACTACTGGTTGCAGCCATAGTCAATGAAATTGAAGGGATTTTCATGTATATTAAGTCATCGAACTTGTTATCTAAATGGCTTGGTGAATCAGAGCGAAAGGTGTCAGCTATTTTTGATTATGCTCGTAAAGTAGGAAGAGAAAAACCTGTTATAGTATTTCTTGACGAAGCTGATGATCTGCTTGGTATGTATGAGCATGAAATTGGCGGGGAAGTGAGAGTCAGAAATCAGTTCCTTCAAGAACTAGATGGGCTTACTGAAAAAGGGGAAAAATACTTCATATATGCTATTGCAGCCACAAATAAACCATGGAAGCTAGACATAGGATTTCTACGTAGATTTCAAAAAAGAATATACATACCTCCTCCAGATACAAAGACACGAAAACATCTATTTGAATACTATACGAAATCTTTAAATGTGTCAAATGATGTTGATTTTGAAACATTAGCTGTACTTACGGAAGGCTATTCTGCTAGTGATATAAGAGACATAGTTTTAGAATCGTATCTTAGAACTATAAGGGAATTATTCCGATCTGGAAAAATAGATGGAAATCCAAGACCTATTGCCATGAACGATTTTACAGAGGTTTTGAAAAATAGAAAACCCAGTATTTCTCTAGAGCTATTGAAAAAATATGAAGAATGGTCAAAGAAGTATGGAACATGATTTTGTATTATATTGTCTATTATATGAACTACAAAACAAACATTATCCTCACCAATTCTAGTTAGAAATACTTAAGTAAAACTCTTCTAATAATCTAGTAATCCACCTTTAGTATAGTTAGTGGCACATAAGGTACATAGATTATTATAGTTCTGTATTATCATACATCACATTATTGTTTATCTTCGCAATTCTACTAGTTCAAGAAGTTCCGGGACAAACTTGAGGACATCATCTATGGTAACTATTCCTAATGCTTTTCCAGATCTATTTATTACTGGGATATGTCCATGTCCCGTCCCTATCATTAACATTATGACGTCTTTGAGGAGGGTATCCGGTTCAACTACTGTTACAGGTCTTGAGACTATGTCTATCATTTTCACAGCTTTTGTATCGAGATTCTTAGCTATAACCTTTATTATCAAGTCTTTAGCTGTAACAATACCCAGAACTACACCGTTATCATCTATTACTATTAATGAAGCTATATTGTACTGCTCCATAAGTTTTATACCTTCATATACCGTAGCTCCACCCCTGATTTGAATGGGATTCGGAACCATTATATCTGAAGCTTTTAGCACATTAGTCACCTAAATCTTACTTATAATTTACTACCAGTTTAACTACTTTACTTCTACCAGGCGTCTTATCAACGACTTCATTAATATTTACTGTTATTGCTATCTCATCAAGTTTTTTTGATTTTAAGAATTCAATGAAATTGTTTGCAATGCTCTGAGGATCATCATCTCCCGGAATTATGACAAAGTATGCTATAGTCCTCTTACTTATCACATCTTCAGGACCTATCAATATTCTAATCAAATTTTCATTTACTATCTCAATACCTATAGCTAACTTAAGTTCAATGTTTCTTAAATAGTTTCTCTCTCCATAAATCATATACGAACCTTTCTGAAGATATTCTCCTGAGGGTGGAGATAACGATATTTGAGATCCTTTTACCCAAAAAACATCAACACTAAATAACTTATTCTTCCATGCTTTACTATAACAAGCTGCTATTAGAGATGCCTCCTTAATGCTATCATAATCGACACTCTTTCCATAGGTTTTTATAACTACGGTACTTGCACCATGAACATCAGCATGAAGCACTATATCATCTGAATCAACCAATCTTCTTATAATTTTCATATTTTGTGAAGCATTTTTTCCACCAATTACTAAGAATCCAGATGATGTAATATACCATATATACGACTCGTACCATTCTTTTGCTTTTTTCATTCTATAGCTAATCCTTTTTTCTTTATACTCTATCTGTTTATATAGCTCCTGAAGTCTGTTTAGAATATCATTTTTTTCCTTTTCTGCTCGATTGATAGATTTATAAATTGATGCCAGAGACTTACGTAAATTATTGTAATTCTCAATAAAGCTTTTTCTGACGTCGAGTTCCAAAATAATTTCTCCTTGTTTTACTCTATACGTTCCTGACGATGGAGAAAAATCGTGTATAGAACCACACAATAGAATTTCATTCCAACCGTTAGACTTTATTTTATCAAGAATACATTTGTGAAGCTGCTCGAAATAGTCATAGTTTTCCTCTATTATTTTTAATCTCTTTTCTAGTTCTACAGATTTCTTCCTCAACTCTTGTACCATATAATCAATTCTATCTATGGTTTTCTTCATACTATCAATTTCTTTCTTTAGATTATGTGAATATACTGTTAATAGTATCTCCTTGAATTCGTTTTCATAATACCTGTTTATTGCATCATTAAGTGTAGAATAATATTCGATTTTATGATTAGTAAACTGCAACGGAATATATGGGTAGAAACCTATAGGTACACCATTTTCATCATAAACTATACATGCTTTATAGCTATTCTCTATAGCATCAATAATATTTTTGTATGTTGTGGCTAAGCATTGGATTTCTGAATCCGATAGCTCCCCCAATTTTTTACCTTTTACGTAGCATTGAATTGATATAGTTTCAGCAATCTCTGGTGGCACTCCAGATTCTCTAACAAGAATTCGGGTAACATCTAGATTGGTTGTTCTACCAACCTTATAAAATATCTCAGAAAGATTCATACAAAAATGTTGCAAAGGAGGAGGCACATATATTAGACCTGGTTTTAATTCTCTATCCTTCATATGTTTGTATTCGTTACATAAAAGTATTCTGTTATCCTCATTTAGTACGCATATACTTCCTCTAGGTAGAAGCTCTACAACAATTTTTCTGGTTGTAGATCTACAGTTTAGATTTATATAGAATATTCTCTCACAAGTGATTTGGGAAAGATCACTAATGTAGCAGTCCTTAAGCAGAGATCTCCATATCTTCTGGGGAGGTTCAGGGTAGGTTTCAGGTGCTAGATCACTAAAAGATACACTTACCCTTTTTGATGGCTCTACGATCAACCAGAACGATAAAGATTTACCACTGTTGTATAGTTTCATTAGAAGTATAGGTCCCTCTGGAATATAGTACAATTTATCTATATACGAATGAGTCACGATACCGCCTTGCTCTTTTAACCATAATTTTAAATCTAGCCAGCTCATACTTAATTTTTTTCGGTGAGTATATGCTGAATCCATATAGCAGCACTTCAATGAAGCTAAGTATTCAGTTTATTATAATACTTCTTAGAGGGATATATGGAGTTTTATGCGGAATCATAATATCTATTTTAGTCAACACAGGATTATTTCTTTCAGTACTTTACAATATTTTTAATGATTTGGCTCCGTATTTTACATGGATATATTTGCCTCTCTTATACATACCTAGTATAATTATTATTAAATTACTTGTAAAAGTAGATACAAAATTTGATCTGCTCTTTCGTGGGAGCTCTGTTTATTTTGCTATATCAATTTTAACATATGTTGTCCTTAACTGTTGTGGTTAAGATGCGACTCTCATGAACTATGAGATGGTTCGTAACTATCTCAAGATAATCATCAGGTAAAACTATATTTCCATACTCATCTAAAGGAAAAGCGTAAGGAAGATGAATATCCACTTCTACGTTATTTCCTAAAATCTTTTTCACGTTTAATCCATAAATAAACTTTATATCGCGTACTTTCTTTCCTAATTCAATTTGCCTTAAAACATATGTAGCTCCAGAAATGGTGTACTGGAGTTTTCCAAGATTACGAGCTCTAGAATGAGGTAATCTATTAGTTATATAGAGCTTGGTTCTTTTTCTAGGTGGATGATTGCCCATTATACCTCCTAGAATAACATATTCTATGCTTGCTAGTTCTTCAGGCTCTAGTTCTTTATCAGCTTCAGGGTCCAGAACGATTACATGATCACAATCCTTCAGCATATCTGTTATAGATATGTTATATACTTTAGCATAGCGCGACAATATTCTGTAATGTTCTTTGTTTTTGATATTTGTAAAAATGACTCTAGATCCATAAATTTTTGCTACAAACTCGTATTCTGCTAATATCCATCTATTTAAGCATGGCTCTAAATGTTCTACAACTACCAGGAAACCTGACATTATTGGTACACCAATTAGTATCACATTCTTTAGATCCTTACCGATTTTGATAATTGAATGAGCTATTAAACTATTCATTATCTATTTCCCACTAAACTTTTAATACCGCCAAAAATACGTAGTTCATTGTTAGGGAGAGAAATTTTGGCATCGCAACCACAGACGAGACCATCTATAACACCTCTACGCGTGCTTAGAGGCTCTATGAACAGAACTGTAATGGTTAAAGTAAAAGAAGGTTCAGAGTTCGTGGGAAGGTTAGTGCTTACAGATCCTACAATGAATGTAGTACTAGAAGAGGCTACAGAATACAATGATGGGGGTAGGGAAACTGTTGCAAAATATGGAAGGATATTTATAAGGGGCAGTCAAATACTCTATATTTCAGTAGACTTTACAGAAGCGAAATTAAGACAAGTATTAGCTAAGGAGGTATAGGTTGATTCAAAAACGTAAAAATAAAAATCAGCCAAGAAAATTCAGTAACTGTCCAATAAATTTTGAATTCTCAATTGATAGAATAGAATGCAAAATATGCAGCCAATTTGAATCATGTTTAAACATATTCATGAAGGCATACAAACTAGCTAAAGAAGTTAGCTAAAGAAGTATAGTGATAGATCAAGATAAAATAAAAACGCTGTCAATATACATTATACATAATCTCTACGAATATTGATAACCCCAGATGAGGTCAGTAATATGAAGAATATATATGTATACGAATATCCATGGCAAGGGGTAGAGAACCTAACAATAGAAATGGTTGAACGAAAGGGACTTGGACACCCAGACTATATAGCTGACGGTATAGCAGAAGCTGTAAGCAGAGAGTTATGTAAATATTACATGAAGAATTATGGAACCATTCTTCATCACAATATAGATAAAGTCCTCGTAATTGGGGGTCAATCAAATCCACGATTTGGTGGTGGTGAGGTTCTACATCCAATCCATATAATTGTATCAGGAAGAGCTACATCTTATGTAAAAACAGCTTCAGATCTAGAATTTATCCCGATAGGCACCATAGTATTGAAGGCAGCTAACGAATGGATAAAATCTAACTTTAGATACCTTGACCCTAGAGAACATGTAATTATAGATTACAAAATAGGTCAAGGTAGTGTAGATCTTGTAGGTATATATGAGCTTGGCATATCTAAAGTTCCCTTGGCTAACGATACAAGTTTTGGTATAGGATATGCTCCATTATCGACATTAGAAGAAGTAGTTCTAAGTGTTGAGCAATTGTTGAATAGTTCACGCATTAAGAAGTTAATGCCAGCTTTAGGCGAAGATGTTAAGGTCATGGGGTTAAGAGTAGGTAAAAAAATAAAGATAACAATAGCAGTAGCTATGGTTTCTCAACAGGTTAAAGATAAAAAAGAATATATGAGTATCAAGGAGGATGCAAAGAACTTAGTAATAGATGAAATTTCAAAAATAGCGCAAAACTATGAAGTTGAGGTACAGATTAATGTGGGTGACAAACCTGAGAAAAATGTATTCTACCTAACTGTAACGGGTACCTCAGCTGAACACGGTGATGATGGAGCTACTGGTCGGGGGAATAGGGTTAATGGACTAATAACACCTATGAGACCAATGAGTTTAGAAGCTACGGCAGGCAAAAACCCCGTGAGTCATGTAGGTAAGATATATAACGTTCTTGCACGTAACATTGCTAATGAGATATATCGACAAATAAATGATGTAACTGAGGTCTATGTGAGTTTGCTTAGTCAGATAGGTCAACCAATAGATAATCCTCTAGCCGTAGATATCAAATTAGTACCACAGAAAACATTAACATCAGACATGATGAATGAAGCAAAAGCTATAGCTAATGAGGCTCTAGAGAATATACATAAGGTAACTATGGATATAGTTGAGGGCAAAGTAACATTATTTTAATGTAATCTCAATCTATTTCTATATAGTGTACCCTGTAGCATTCTTAATTAGAGTATAAATAATTTCTATACTCTGATACTATTCTAATAATATCGTTTAGATCCAAACGTTTTTCTCCACGACTAGAATAAAGAGTACTTACAGCATCAAATAATGACTGTTCTAGATCGTCACTATTTACTAAAATGAAATCATCAAATATATGATTAATCTTGATATTGCATTCTACAGGTATATCATTTTTGAGAAGTAATTGCTTAACATTCTCTGAACATTTCTCGAATAGTATTAAAATTTTGTATTGTTTAAGTATATCTATAACCTCAAGAGATATTGTGTCTTCACTAACAGCCAGTATCTTTGTTCTAGAGACTAATTCTTTCAAACTATGCAAATTAGATAGAGCTAGGTTCTTAATCTTTGGGATACCTATGTATCTCCCTGAAATAATTTTACTCATTATAGATATCAGGTTCATTTTTTCATTAACTAATTTCTCGTTTTCATTTTTTAGTATGATTATTGTATTGCGCAACTGTTTTACTTGTTCCTTCAACATTGTTAATATTCTATCACGATGAGCTTCAAGATCTAAGCTAGCTGATATCTGGAACTTTTTTTCAAATTCTAGCTCTCTTAGTTTGTTCTCTAATTCACGCAACTTAAGTTTTAAACTTTCGTTTTCTCTTGTGAGTTCAAGTAATCTTGCCTCGAGATTCTTTATTCTTTCATCAGATTCTATTGTCTGTCTAGAATAATCCTTAGGTGAACTATTGGATTCTAAGAGTCCCTCTAGATGTTTCTCTATGGAATATTCTATTACCTCATTAATGTTCTTACCCTTTAGAATCATTGCTTTAAGTTCGTCCAGATCTACATCTATTTCGAGTTCTAGTAGCTTCTTCTCGAGTTCTAGTAGCTTTCTCTCATAGGATTTATAGGCCTTTATTGCAGCTGCAAGAGCGTCTTTTTCATGTGAAGTTGATATGTTTAATTCAATACGTTTTTTTCTCTTGATCCATTCAATCAATTTATCTTTAACATCTATTGTTAGAGATTCTGAGGGTGTATATAACGGTACACCAAGTATCGATGATATCTTTTTCGCGCTTTCTGGTGGAGGATTAGTGTCGACAGCGACAAGTACCGGTAAACCGTGATTATATATCTTGTTTATTATTTCAATTCTATCCAAGTTTTTTGACGATTCCAATAACACTATGTTAAGAGAAAGATCTATTAAAGCCAAGCCTGTTTCTATTCCAGGATCGATTCCGATTATTAGAGGTCTTCGTTTTATATCATCATTTGATATTGTTGTAATGCTAGAATATATAGGTCTTACTATGATACGTATATCTCTACCTTTGTATGGTCTAATAACCTTTCTCACGGTTTCACTATCAGTATATACTGTAAAAACAGCACTATCAAGACCTCCACTACCTTTCCGGATTACTAGGTCATAATCTAGTTTCTCTCTTTCTAATAATGATTTAATCTCCTTAACTGTGGCTAGTATGGCTGTTCTCATGCCTCGAGCAAATCTATTAGAACTACTGCCGCCAGGTCCTATAGATTTTGCCCTAGATATTATGATCTTCGTCTTACGCTCTACACCCTTTATCGGTGTACCTAAACCTTGAAGAGCTATTAATGCACATAAATATGCTGTTTGAAGGGATGTAGGCTTATATGATATAGATATACCTAACTTAGAAACTTGATTTAGTAGACTAGTAAAAACGTTATCATTTAAAGTAACTTGGTAGACCTCTGTATGACTTGGAAATAATGAAAGAATTCTAGCTATATCTTGAGACGTTGGTGCAAGTTCATATATATTGTCAAGACCTATTCTGTCTATCGAATATTCCCAAGATAGCTTAATTATTGTGCTTAGTGAGGCTTCGGGAGATTCATACATCACCTTCCCTTCATCATCTATAATAACTACAGAATATCTAGGAGGTACTGTACGTGATAATGGACTTCCCTTAACTATATCTAGTCCAAGTATCTTCATATATCTTATCCTATGTGGAACTCTAGCTCATCGATAATGTACATAAATACATTAACATAATCAGTACTCAAGTCTTGTTATTTTCTAGCACATATTTAAGTGTTTCTTCTAAACTTATGTCTAGATGGAAACGTCTTCTAAAGAATCCAACTATGTGTTTAACATCACGTTCTAGTAACCGTAAAGCCATAGGATCTGTGGATAATGTGTATTGAGGCCAATCAATTATATATATTTTCTCTTCGTCATCACTAGAATTCACTAGGATATTGTATTCGCTTAAATCGCCATGAACCATACCTACGGTTCTATAGATAGTCTTTACAGTATTTATTATCTGATTGAATACGTTATATGGATCAATGAGTTCTTTGACTTCGTAAAGCATCAAACCATCTATGAATTCTATGGCAACAGTATGCAATATACCTCCATATATCTTCGGAATGTTCCCTATTAAATATTTATTAAGAAGGTAGAGAGCTTCTCTTTCCCTTTTTCCAGCTATAATACTCTTATGGAGCCATCTACCATGTTCAATATTTTCATAGTATCCTCTATACTTTGTGACATGCCTAAAACACTGTCTTCCAATTCTGTAAAACTTAATTGCGATAAGCTTATCGTCATTACCGAGGCCTCTATATATCTCACTTTCTTTACCTATACCTATCCTGTCGTCTATAGCTTTGATCACACCCTTATAAACAAGAATATTAAGAGCTAAACAATCAAGTCCCAGAAAAGTTACTCTATATGATTCAATTGTTGGATGTTTAACTAACAATTTCAGTTGAAATAATTTCTTAATTCTGGCTACTATTTCTTTTTGAGTGTATCTTTCTTCAAATTTCCTAACAACGAAGTCTAGAGGTACATACTCAAATTTATTTAAGTTTCTGACCAAGAACCTTAATAAAATGAAGTCCTCTGGAACAAGTTTTCGGTAGATAATTCCTATTTTTGCCAATAGCCCACCCTACAGTCACATAATTTAGTACTGGTGTTAGCTATCTTTAGAGTATATCTTATGAGGTTAATTAGAATAATAATGCACAGGATATTATAAAACTATTTAGGTGTGTCAGTGGCGGCCGCGATTCTCTTCATTTATTATGGATCGAGAGCGCGGGATTCTTCATCCAAATAAATGATACGTGTTAAGATCAGTTTATATATTTTAGTCACGATGATTTCTAGCTGAGGATTATTTCCATTAATTAAGCTTTACATTGTTGTACATAATTTGTTACATAGAAATTTATCGAATTTATTGAAGAGATAAGAGTTTCATGTATCCACTAGTCATATAATTTTCTATGCCTAGTCTTTAGATTTTTGCAGTTCATTAAGGATCAGTTTGGCATAATCGTATGATATTTTACCTTCTTTGATCATCATTTCAGCAACTACGTGTATTAATTCGCCTTTAGCGCCTGCCATTACAGCAAGATTTCTAGCATGAAGTTTCATGTGTCCTGCCTGTATACCAGTAGTAACAAGAGCTTTTAGTGCAGCAAAATTCTGGGCCAGTCCTACAGCAGCCATGACCTCGGCTAACTCTCTTGCTGTTGTAACCTTAAGTATCTTGAGGGCTATTTGTGCTATGGGATGAGTTTTCACCGCACCCCCTATTGTACCTATCTGAAGAGGTAGTTCTAATGTTCCAACCAAATATTCGCCTTCTAGATCCCAGTAACTAAGGGGTCTGTATCTACCGTCTCTTGCAGCATATGCGTGGACTCCAGCCTCTATTGCTCTATGATCTTGAGCTACAGCTAGGGCTACAGCTATTATACCGTTCATTATTCCTTTGTTGTGTGTTACAGCGCGATATATGTCAGCTTCAGCTATAGCAGAAGCATCAACTATCTTTTCAGCTATATCGCGCCCTATATCTTGCACAGGTATCCGGACCCATGCACGTGCTAATCTATATGTAGCATAGTTAGACACTATCTTCAGTCTAGCTTCGCCACCAGTTATTTGTTCCAGAAATGGTGCAACAGCTTCAGCCATGGTGTTAACAGTATTAGCGCCCATTGCGTCTAGAACATCAACAATAAGATGAACAACTATAACAGGTCCCCGCCTCGTCTCAATTACACGAACATCGATATCCTTAACACCACCGCCAAGCTTTATTAGTGTGTTATTAGTAGCGTTAGCCATATCGATTAATGTATCTTTATGCTTCAAAATCTCCATAACGCTATATCGCGGTGTTAACGATTTTACTATATGGATTTGCGCTATCATGTATTGTTTATCAGCATTAGCACATATACCATTACCTTCCCTCATAAATCTAGCAGCATTGCTTGCGGCAGCCACTACGCTAGGTTCCTCGGTTACCATAGGCACTATATAGTCTTTTCCATTTATTCTAAAGTTTACTGCTACAGCAAAAGGATACGAGATTGCTCCTATAACATTTTCTATCATAGAATTAGCGATTCTTGAATCTAGGTTTCCAAAGTTTCGTAATAGTGCTACTTCTTCATTACTAAGTCCTGCCCATTCTTTAATTATCTTCAACCTTTCATCGATTGATAGATTATAAAATCCTGGAATTCTTGAACTCATCACATTTGAACTCAAATTATCACCATTTATCTAAATACTGACCGTTCTTAACTATGTTAGCGGAGTATATTAAGCTCTAATAATGCACTATATATAGCCTTTTCTGCTTCAGTATCTGAATCAGAAAACACTAAAATTATTGCATCCTTATCTTCAGCTTTGAGTATAGATCTTAACTTCTTTAACGATAGATATTCGTTTTCGTTGAACTCTCTATAGGGTGGGATATATGCCAAATCATTATCTATGTATACTATTATAACTGCCTTGGCACCGTATCTGATGATGTGATCTCTTATGTTTGTTACATTAAATTGGCTAAGTATTACCGTACCTTTTTTTATCAAAAATGCGTATGATTTTTTGTACAGTAAAAATTCTTTGTCAAGTATATTACTTGCTTCAATGACGTTGCTAATAGTATTTCGAATACCCTCTGCGATTTTATATCCATGTGATGTTAAGAAACATCCAGCTACGGGATCTACCTCAATTATATTAAATAACTTTAATCGTTTTATTAAGGTTCTAACAGGGGTTATTCCTATACCTAAGTTTTTAGATAGTAGCTGACGTCCCATGGGACCCTTTTCATATAGAATTAAGAGTGCTTTTATAACATGATAATCATCAAATGAGGGTTTCACCCCTTTTGTAGACGATAATGTTCTAGCTATTATGTCCTTTAGTGGTAGGGTCAAGAGGTTCCCCACGTTCTATACTGTCGATTCTCTTCTCACGTACTTTACATTAAGTTAGAAACACTAATATCTTTTCCTGAAATTAAATAGAGTCGAAATAAAAATATTTTTAGCTAGAAAATATCGATCATCGTATAGAAGAATTAGTAAACGTTATGTTATCAGCTTTCTGATATAGGATATGTGTAATGCAATGTAATTTTACGGAGTCTATCTATAGTATTCTCGATAAATTTGTTGACTCTATCTTTGCTTATCCCTTTTGATTTAAGGACATCTAGAACTATCTTCTCTACAACATGATAATTCTTATAGTATTCATTTAATCTTTTCCACTGAATACCTGATAAAGCATTAGCTAAGTCCTTATCATGAGGTATAACACCCTTAATCATTAGCAATGCTAATATAGGATAACCAATATATCTTCGTAGCTTAGTACCATTGTCATCACTATATGCTACACCTCTATCAAGATCTACATAAACATTATATCTCCTGGATCCATCTGATGATATAACTATAGCTTTTTTATCGTTTATTAAATTAATCCTTTTATCGCCAATGCAACCCAATGCCTCTAAGATTTTGATGCGTGGCGGCAATTTCAATGTAGAACTCAAGCCACCCCCCCATAAATACTTTGCTTTCCGAACTTAATAACTGTTGTATTCATTAAGAAACAGCGTGATAGAACTATTACTGATATAGTTAAACAGCCTGTGATAAGCTTATTAACAAAACGAGTCTTAAACTTATCAGCATCTGGGCCCGTAGCTCAGCCAGGTAGAGCGGCGGGCTCTTAACCCGTAGACCAAAGGGGCGGAGGTCCCGGGTTCAAATCCCGGCGGGCCCGCCACATAATTCAATTCTTACTCAATTTAGTACTAACTTGAACTATTGCTATCAATTCCAGGAATCAGCCATAATGAATTGTACGTACAGCGGCTTGCCGCATCATTAAAAACATTATTATAGATATAGAAATACCGAGTATAATATCTGTTGTATATGACATATTTAAACAATCATTAGAATAAAGAACATTCTATTGTGTGGCGGGCCCGGGGGGATTCGAACCCCCGACCACCGGCTTAGGAGGCCGGCGCTCTATCCTGGCTGAGCTACGGGCCCTTGTACCTAAATAACGGTCTGAATACATGATTATAAATATTCGTGGTGTATATATTTTATGTTATCTTTAAGTACGTGTTTTTCATTAGTAATGCATCATCTTCTAGATTTGGTGATTCGCTTATAACTATGCCTTTTACGCTGAATTCTTTCAGTATTTTCATGAGGTCTCTATAATTAAAGTCAGATTCATTTAGGTTTAGGTGTTTTATTTCACCTTTGTTTCCGTACTCGATTCCACTTACATGTATATGCATATTATTTAGTGCTGTTCTTCCTAATCTGTTTTCTATTACTATTAGTACTTCTCTAAATTCCTCATAGGTATTGTACTTTCCTATTGTTCTAGCATGAAGGTGTGCAAAATCTATGCATGGTAGCACGTAGTAGTCGAGTTCTTCACTCAAAGTTATAACCTCCTCTAGAGATCCAAATTCACTTATGCTACCCATTAGCTCAGGTCTTAGCCATATCTTGATGTCTGAATTTCTAAGCATATCTGTAACAACTTTTAGTGCATTCCTAATGTTATTGTATGCTGCTTCATGAGATGAATTACCATAGTAACCTGAATGAAATACAACACTCCAAGCTCCAGCCTCATATCCTATTTTAGCGCTTTCTACTATTCTTTGAATACTTGCCTGAACTTTTGATGAATCTGAAGAATTTAGATTTACGTAATAGGGTGCATGAACTGTAAGAAGTACTCCCAATTCTTTAGCAACATTTTTCGCTTCTTCAGCAAGCTCTAGAGACATCTTGATACCACGTACAAGTTCTATCTCCATACCATCAAGTTCTAGCTCGATTATCCTCTTAATACCATTAATTGTGTTCTTCCTAGCCGTGGAGTTTGGTATACCTGCTGTACCAAAGTGCAGCTTACTAGGTTCAAACATAATGCATCACCATAGATTTTATAACTTTTGAGAGGTGATAAATATGATGTGGCTTCAAATGAATACAGATGAAGACGGAGTCTACATGTATAATAAAAATGCCTTAACATGGACTAGACTGAAGCTAGGAGAACCATATGTACCACGCGAAGACGGTCTGCATGTAGTGTACTTTAGGAACAGGAAATGTCCAGGTTGTAAGGCTTTTGATAGAATATGGATTGAGTATATTAAGAAGCATAGAGAAGACCATAACATTAAAGAGTTCATAATAGTTCAATGTACACATTTCTTCTATGAATGTTTTGATGGTGATGCAGTAGACACGTTCATACTATACCTAGTTTTGGAAACTCCGCAGGTTATAGCCATAATATCTGAAAACAGCACCCCTATATACATTGAAAGAGAAATCGGTGTAGACACCTTAGATAAGCTTGAAATATTTGTTAACGGTACTTTTGACAGAATGAAAAGATACTTTGAAGAAAATCATGAAGAGGAAACAGATAGCGGATCTCTTTATATAGATCTCGATTTCAAGAAACCAAAAGAAGTTGTTTCGAAACTGAGGAAGCTTTTATTTGAGGGTAGAAATATTAGAGAGGTATGTGATGAAAAGGGCTGTAGAATTTTCATTGAATAGCTGTGTTTAACGATAACTTTAATATTTATTCTATTTCTAAAAACTATAGGTATAAACCTATGATACCGATAGTTGTTGTACCTTTTGCGTCAGAAATACATGGAAAGGAATACTATGTAGGTCTTTACGATATAATTAAGAATCATATAGCTGTATACGGTGTAGAGATTCATAAAGAGATCATTACGGATCCAGAAGAGGCTATACGCGTAGGTAAGAAATACTCAGGGTTCCTACCTATAGCGATAACCCTAACCGGAGGTACGAGTAGTCTTATAGAGAGCTTTAGTGACGGTGGTAACTTTGAAAGAATTATAATGTTTTCACATTCTCAGCACAATAGTTTGGCCTCAGCAGTTTCAGCTAGAAGTAAAATGGAAAGAAGAGGTATTACGAGTCTTGTTTATCACTGTTCTAACATGAATAGTACTGAATGTATGTTGATCATCAGAGACATGATGAGTGTAGCCAAATCTGTGGCTACCGTAATAGGTTCTAGAGTAGGTCTTCTGGTTGATAGAGATACTAAAAATGAAATTGAAGAAACTTTTGAATTTAGGTTTAATGCATCAATTCATATAAAACCTTTTGAACAGGTTTTGGAAGAAATGAATCGTTATAGTGAAAGCGACGTTAATGAAGTAAAGAAACGTATCACAGGAGTTATAGATGTGGAGGGACCAGGTGAGTATATGGATGAAGTAGCAAGGCTCTATCTAGTCTTAAAGAATTTTGTAGTTAATGATAAGCTTGATGCTGTAGCTATTGATTGTTTTCCATTTATATTAAAAAAGGGTATAACGCCCTGTATACCTCTATCGTTACTTAATTCTGAGGGCATTATAGCTGGATGTGAAGCAGATCTTCCGGCTTTATTAGGCCTCATGTTGTCACGATTATTGACTGGAAGAAGTGGATGGATGGTCAATGTAGTTGATGTTTCATCTAATAGATGTGTTTTAGCTCACTGTACCATAGCATTAGATATCGCTAAAAATGTCAGAAGTGTAGCTCACTATGAATCTGGAAAACCCTATGCGGTAACCGGAGAGTATATTGGTGAGTTTGTAACTCTTCTTTCAATAGATAGAGACTTTACTGTAGCATCAATTGCTACAGCTAACGTTGTAGCATCTGGTACTTTAGGTTATTCGGCATGCAGAGCGCAAATGGTTCTAGAATTTAGTCACAGTACTGAATATCTACCTAATATTGTTCCCAATAACCATCATATCGTTATGCAGGGGAATCTGCGCAAAAAACTTACAGAAGTACTTTACATGTTAGGATTTGATGTAATTGACTATAGAGAGTATGAGGGGTATTCGTGTGCCTAGACCCAGGAAGTTCTACTATCTACTTCATCCAAGACCTGTAGTCCTGCTAGTCTCCTTATGTCCCAATGATCGCGTAAATATTATGCCTGTTTCATGGATTGCACCGATATCTGAGGAACCTCCAACAGTAGGAGCAGCAATAGGTAAAGAAACATATACGTATCGCTGTCTAGAATACCACAAAGAAGTTACAATAAATATTCCGTCTATAGATCAAGTCGATACGGTCTACAGCTTAGGAACTATTTCAGGAGCTAATGTAGACAAGGTGAAGTACTTTAAAATAGAGTTAGAGAAAGCTAAGAAAGTATCGGTGCCTATACTTAAGAATGCCATAGGCTGGATCGAGGCTAAAGTTCTTGACATAGTTGATGTAGGAGAGTCACGTTTCCATGTATTTGAGGTACTTGAATACTATGTGAAAGAAGATTCTGCAGATATTTGGGGATGGAATTTTACAAAAATCAATATACCTCTACACGGTTCTGGTATGTTCTTCTATTACGTTGGTAGATACATTAAGGCAAGATCCTTTCAAAACCCTTAGGCATCAGGCTTAGAGTGATGCAAAGGATGATACAGTACTTCAGTATACTTGTCTTACCTATATCTATACTAAGATTACGTTATTTCTGCTGTAATCTCGGAGTAGGGGGTCACTAAATGGTATTTAATTAGTAAACCAAAATACTTTATTCACAATCAAAATATAATACCTCGGAGTTAGCAAAAAGTCTTAGTAATATTTATTGTAGTGGTGTGGCATGGCCCAAGTAAGGGCTTTAGCATTACATACACCTCTTAATGGTAATGAGAACGTTACTGAGTCTATAACTAAAATCGTGGACAAGATTTCCGAATGTTTAAGTATTTGCGGTATGAAGCCTTGGACATTACGTTTAATACTTCCTCCAGCTACAGATTGTAGAGATCTATACAGATTGTCACAAGATTTATTTAATGTGTTAGATGATGATATAATGGTAGGTTTAGGTATCGAAGAACATAGAGAATGTATCAATAGTATAGTTCCATTATTAACTACATACCCGAAGCTCTATATGTCTACAAGATGCGATAATGATATGTGTATTGAAAAAGTTGTTGATAGCGTGTATCTTAGACGGAGCATTGATATTGATTATAACGTTTACACGAGATTTGCATTAATTTTCGGTACATGGATTGAAACCCCGTATTTCCCTGCAACATGTAATTTTAGTAATGTACATGGATTGAGTATTTCATTAATGTATGTAGATTTAGTCGAGAAAGCTCTTTTTAATAACAATGTGTTAGAATTGTTTAGATTTATAGAGGAGTCTAATGGTAAAGCTATGTGTCTTTCTAAGTGTTCTGATGTGCCGTTCATCGGGGTTGATTTATCACTATCTCCATGGATGGATGAAAGTGTTGCAGGATTGATAGAAAAACTCATAAGAAATAGAATTGGGCATCCGGGAACCATAAACGCTATATATAGCTTAAATAAATTGATAAATAGAATTATAGAGAGGCTTAAGCTTCGTAGTATAGGTTTCAATGAGGTTATGTTACCTGTAGCAGAAGATTCTATATTAAATGAACGGATCAAAAATAGTGATATAAGACTTCGGGATCTGATAAATTATTCCTTAGTGTGTGTAGCAGGTTTGGATATGGTTGCTATACCAATTAATGCGAACATCTATAGTATAGCAATTGATATGTTAACTGTACATAAAATAAAGAGGAGAAATGTTGCAATGAGGGTAATACCGGTAGATCAGAATCCAACCGCCCCGGTAAATTTGAAGATGTTTGGCACAACATATGTTGCAATGATTTGAATTTGATGATATTATGGTGAAACCATTGGAGACAATATTTCCAGAATTAGAGCAAAGGCTACCTCTACTCCTTAAGAATATTAGAGACAGATTCGACAAAGAAAAAGGTTCTACGGAACAGGTTTTAAAGAAATATAGATGGTATGTAGTAGAAGAAGAGAGAGAATGTAGTTGTGCAGTAGCTGATTCAAGTTTCTTACTTATAGAATCGAGAATAGGACATATATATGCCATCCAAGGAATGGCAGCAGTTTACACAATCCAAGATAATACTGTAAAGAGATTAGCTTACAAAATGTTCTCGGATGTGGGATTAATTAGTGCTAAACCTACGAAGAAAAGCTATGTGATTAGGAAATCAATTTTCAAGAAAGCTTTAACGAGCTATGCGTATATGCTTGAAGTAGAGAGCATTGTAGATATTATGAACACACAATTAGTTGATGCCGTGCTTATTGATGGATCGTTCATTTCTTTTGCAGCAACTAAGATAAGCAAGGAAGCGGAGACAACTATAGAGAGCATCAAAGATACATATAGTCTAGAATCGATAGAAAATAGAAAGAGTATGTGTATTAATGAGTTAAGCAAAAAGAAACATAGCGTTTTCTTAGCAAAATCATCAAATGCAGGATTCTATACACAAAGTTTATATTCTGATATGTATGTCTTAGAACTTACAAGATTGTATAGAATCTATCCCTACTATAGATCTGGATTTCTAGAGCCTATAAAGATTAAAACAAATGCTCTATCAAAAATTATTGATGTCAGATACATTGATGTTAACAGCGTTACTGTTACATATATGAGATTAAGAGATAATGCACCTGTTTACCAAATTTCATTCCCACGTGAGGTACATGAAGAAGATATAAAGTATGTAGCTTCATGCTTGAAGAAGTGGTCTTCTTCTGGCTATCCTGCACCGTTGGAATATGTTCATAGGATCAGTAGGCTTCCTAGGAAAAGCCTTATCAATGCCATGATGCTCATAGGGATACCTATAGCCTCAGGTAGAGAAATAATAGAAATTGCCTAAGACTTTTTAACTACTTATACATCCTATGCTATATAGTGTTTCTCGAACATAGTTTTCAAAGTTGTTATAAGGAATGTAACCAATAACAGTATCCACTAACTTACCATTATGTAGTACTAATGTTGTTGGAGTAGAATATACGTGAAAGACCATGGCAATCTCGGGCACATAGTCCGCATTAGCTTCAATAAATACAGCTCTATCTGAATAGACTTTAGCAACCTTAGCAAATATAGACTTAAATAATTGACAATAAGGACATACTGTCGTGGTGATGAGGACGAAGGCTACTTTGCATACATCCACTGCCTGTAGAAATTCGTCATACGTGCGTACAGAAATAGTCCCTTTGTTTAAATGAGCTTTGCAGCAGCTTTTTTCAACTGTTCTAATTTTAGAAGCATTGGATGTTATTCCTGATACAATTCTATTTAGTATTTCATTTAATTCATCGTTTACATCGTTAATGTTGCTAGTATACATTAGTCTTAACCGCTAATCTAATGTAATACTACCTTAAAAACCTAACTATATTAACAGAAAGTCGTAATATTTCATCAAATGTATTAATGATCTGACAAGACGTTAGCTAATCACAATGACTCCATATTAGCCATTCATAAGGTCAAGATATATGTAGTTTTATCGAGATGTTCAATGATTATAAGGGGATGACGTCATATAAGGATATTATATTTTTAAGCTAAATGATTTACGGAGGTCACGATCATAGGATTATCTTGGGAGCCTAATAATGAAAATTGATGAAGTTACACGTTTCTTGAATATCTTGGACTCTATGAATATATTGATCAGTTCTTATATCGTTGAGCAGAAGATCTTAGATCTCTCATCACTAAATAGTAGATACTATATAGCTCTTCATGACGTATTATTACCAATAGCAATTAAAGACCGTGAAGATGGGATACCTAAAGTTCCACTTATTCCATATACTACAATATATATTCATGAACAAAAGATATATGCTGTTATAAAGAGTTATTTCTTGTATAGAAAGTTTAGCAACAATTTTTGGACCCACATTCCAGCCATAGACTTGACATCTAATGAGAATTTACTGATTCTAGTGTCTTCAGCTTTAGCTCATAAAATTGTTCTATCACCTAGCGAGAGAAACATTGTTCGTATAATGCCAAGCAACATAAGAACATACATAGATGTAGCTTTAAAAATCATTGAAAATTTTAATGACAAGTCTCTCAGAGAATTAAAAATAGATGATAATCAGGTCTTAAACATAGTTGAATTTATCTTATGGCTTAACGAATCTAAGGATGATAACCTAAAAGAGGTAAGATACCTTAAGGGTATAACTATGAGGATTTTCAAACTTATATATAATGACCATGAAATAGATTTAAAGAGCTCTACAGCATTCTCACCAAGATTTATAGCTAGACTGATTTCGATAATACCCAGCACCGTACTACTAGCTATAGTAAATAATGTAGAGACCGCATATAGAATAGCTCTCACAAGTTCTCTACTAGGCAAATAATATCTTCATCTATTCATTTCAAAATCGTTTACTGTTATCAGTATTGCGCCTTCGTTCAAAAGTTCCTCAATAGCTCTAGCAGTAGATCCTCTTGGGATATCCACTCCTCTAACAGCATCCATTAAGAGAAAGACCTGGTATCTCAGTCTAAGTGCATCTAGTGCCGTCGCTTTCACACAATAATCTGTAGCAACACCACAGATAAATACTCTTTTTATTTCTCTTAATTTAAGCATCTGATCAAGATTTGTTCCTTCAAATCCGCTATAAGCTTCTATATTCTCGTCATAAGCTTTAGATACAACTATTACGTCTTGAGGCAATGCTAGATCTGGATGAAACTCTGCTCCCCTGGTTCCTTGAATACAATGTGGAGGCCAAGGTCCTCCTCGAGATTTAAATGAAATGTGGTTTGGTGGGTGCCAATCACGTGTTGCAACAAATACTGCTTTATTCTTTTTAAACATATCTATATAACTATTTATTATAGGTATGATTTCGAGAGCATTAGGTACGGGTAAAGCTCCCCCAGGCATAAAGTCATTTTGCATATCAACAATAATCAAAGCATCCATAGGCCGTATTCTGATTACAGCCATAGATTATTTGCACCAATAAATAGTATATTCTACAACTTTATTAGATTTCATCAACTTTGATTCGTAATGTACAATGCAGATCATGTACCTAGTTAATGAGTGAGAAATAGGATTAGCTGATATATTCTTGTTTAATATTAAGTAAGAAAAGGAAATATAGTTAAAACAAGTATTGAAGGATATTACTCACATTATAGATACCATAGTTAGAGTTAGTTAATGCTCTAAGAAATATCGTAGTTATAGCACACTATTACCTAGATACCCAATCCTTAGAAATAGTTATAAAGATAAGGATCTTGATAAATTCTATCTAATTATGACTAAATTATTGTTTACTCTGGTAGTCTAAAATACAATTCATTTACAAGTTTTTCAACGATTTTCTTATCAATTATATAAAGGTTTTTTTGAACCTCCTCTATGATACTCCGTCTGTTATTAATATAACCGTATTTACCGAGGTACCATAGGACGGCATCAATATGTAAGGGGGGTATATGAGAAATAGTTGCAACACTATTCCAGGCGTCTCTTATAACATCAGCTTTTTTCATTATTAACGATACCATGTCTTTATTTAGAGTTTGGTGCACAACATCTATCATACCTGATGTGAAAGATATGTACGTCACTCTTCTATCTACTGGTATAGGTAACTCAAAAGGCAATATGGATCTCATGCCTTGAGCTTTATGAAAGTAATAAACAATTTTTATCGAAAATACAACTGTCTTGTACTTGTATGATATTTTTAAGCACTCAGATGTTTTTCTAGCTAACTCTAGATAATGTGTACTAGTGGTATAATCTAAAACATCAAGACAATTACCTATCTTCATTATTCTTTTGAGTTTGTTCTCATAAGCATAATTATTGTATCTATATGTGAATTCTTTTATTAAGTTTAGAAGTTGCTGAACATCTTTTAACTTATCACAGTTTTCTACAATGAATTCTGTAAATTTTTTCCAAAAATACTCACCTTTGGTTTTTAATTTGTATGTAACTAAGGCATTAATATAGAAAGCGTAAATAAGATTATCAGATTTGCACATAGCTATAGCCTTCATAATCGATAGATATTGAGGGTCTATATTTTCAAAAGTCGACACATTTTCGATACCTATGGACTTAAACATTTGGGCTACAGATTCAATTCTATCTCTATCAACAATAATCATAATCATATTACTCCACTCGTACTTAGTAAGAATCTATTGACAAAATATAAAGTTTACCGAAGAATTTAAGGATAGATCTCAATATCCTCTCATGCATCAGGAAATCGAACAATTACAATCATAATAATGTCAGTATCGTCGGTACATTATATGCACATCTTTGATATAAAGAATTCAGTATAAGTATTTCTATCAGTTAGAAACACTTAATTATTAAAACATATAATTTAAAACATATAATACTGTCATCTAATATATCAATATCGTATTTTTGAGCATCATGATGAGATGTAGCAAATCTGATCGTAATGATGAAGGGCTCTTATCTGAAAATTGCATTAGTATTTTAGTATCGGTAAGAGATCTCTATGAATTATTTGATGAATTTGTCTATATATCCTTTTAATTTACGCCAAGTTTCATCAAGACTTTCAGGTATAACTTTAGTGTTAGCTATAACCGGCATAAAGTTTGTATCTCCATACCATCTGGGAACAACGTGTATATGTAAATGACCTTCGATTCCTGCTCCTGCAGCTTTGCCTATATTCGCTCCAATATTAATACCATCTGGATTATAGTTCTGTCTGATAGCTAATATGACGATGTTTACCGTCTTTATAATATCTAAGAGCTCTTCATCAGACAATAGCTCCAGGCTTGGTGTATGTCTTATTGGAGCCACCATTGTATGACCATTATTGTAAGGATACCGATTAAGCATTGCAATAGCGTACTTAGTTCTGTAGATAACATAGTTATGCCTATCATCACCTTGCACAGCTTTACAGAAGATACATTCATTATTTTTTGATAATGAGACTATGTAATTTCTACGCCAAGGAGCCCATAACACATCCATTTCGTACCACCCTATCTCTCTATACATTAGTTTCATGATTTAGATGTGATCACTAGCTTATATATATCTATATTATCAATAAAGCTAAATGAGACGTAACATAAAGAAATATTGCTATAGAAATCAACGTAACCATAGGTATTCCCCATGTAACTACAATAGTTGTATCTGGCGGCAATTTTTTCAAGACATTGCTCCAATAAGCATCATCTTCTTCTACATTAAATGTTAATCTTTCTATAACGTTTGGTATGTATATAGGATAGTAGAAACGTTTAGCCTGAAGGTCCTCTACTTTAACTATTTTCCCGAAAAGTATGTAATGTAACATTTTCCGTAAAGTCATTTTGTATTTCTTCAATTCCTTTACATGTATTATGTTGTAAACAGTATTATAAACCATATATATGAATACAATAAGCGAGTACAATATGAATATAATAATTATTGGTGGTAGAAAGAGCACTAATAGTAAAATATTCGAATTAATCAAGTATTTGGTATTCTGAGCTAAAACAATCAATTCTATATTACTTGGATACATAGATACAAACGCTATGGTACATAATACATCGGCTCCTCCAAGTAATCCTAATACAAATGATAGAACACTCAATAATAGTATCATCATGATAGATAATGTAATAGATAAATACAGATGAAGTTCTGTAAAACTGACATAGACAATATTCGTGTAATTTTCAATGCTCTTAATCGATATTAAGTTTATTACCACTCCAAATACTATTGGAGGTATCCATATTAAAGGGTTGATCTCGCGTTTAATCCAATCACTAAAAGCTGCATAGCTATATGTTACATAAGCCACTATGCATTTCAAGATAATACCAATAACAACTATATCTAAATCTCCAATAAAGCTCATTTACGTCTCACTACCTTATATCTAAATTTAGGAGTTGAATAAGTTTAGAGCAGATGTTAGTTTGAGTACAACTATCGAAGAATGCATCAATTTGCTTCTACTCTGGATCTCTAATACCTGCCTCTGTAATCACAAACACTGTTTCAATTTCTGGAAGGTGTGGCGCATCAACAATTCTAGCAATTCTTCTGTTTCCTCGACTCTTTTTAAGTTGTACCCTTATACCAGGTGCGTGATATAGTACATGTCCACCAATAGCAACAGTAGGATCACCATAAAATATATCGGGTCTTGCCATGACTTGGTTCGTGATGATTACGGCAACATCATACAATTCTGCCAATGACATAAGCTGATGTAGATGTTTATTTAGTTTTTGTTGTCTTATAGCTAGGTTTTCTCTTCCCGGATATTCAGCTCTAAAGTGCCCGGTTATAGAGTCTACTATGACTAGACCTATGTTTTCCTTCGGTATCATTTCCTTTAATTCCTCTATTATTGCCATCTGGTGATCACTATTAACGGCTCTTATATACAATATTCCCTCCATAACAGCGTCAGGGTTTAAGCCTAGAGCTTTTGCCATAGCCTCTACTCGTTCCCATCTAAAAGTGCCTTCACTATCTATATATATAGCCTTCTTATTTAAACCTCCTTTTTCTATAGGAAGTTGGACATTTACTGCCAATTGATGGCACAACTGGGTTTTGCCACTACCAAATTCTCCAAAGAGTTCAGTGATTGTTTTTACTTCAATACCTCCTCCAAGTAGACTATCAAGGTTACTGCTACTAGTAGTTATTTTTGGAAGACCAATTCTTTCCTTCTTTAGCTCTAATGCTGTTTTAAAGCTTAATCCCAGAGCAGCTCTTGCTTGTGAAATGAGTCTTTGAACTGTTGGCAAGGGTATTGCTAAATTTTGACTGAGTTCTTGAGCATTTGCTACTGATAGTGCTTCTAAAGTAGTTATACCTACCTCTTGCAATTTCTTCAGTATGGTACTAGAGATACCTAAATCTTCAAGACTTTTAATCTTCTGTTCAGTCATATAATTTCACTCTCCGCTAAGTTAGTGATATTGGGTAAAAGACCTAATATAGTCTACTGCACCTAGCAGAAAGTTTTGGCTAATACCATAATAGATATATCGAATAAACTACATCTAAGTGAGGTTCTGTAAAGTATAAACTTTATAATCACCTCTAGTACTATGTAGTTATGAACAAGGATTTAATCTATAGATTAGGTGAAACAATGCGATTATTATTTATTCACGCAAAAACGTTTATGTACAATATTGTTAGTAAAGCTGTAGACGAAGCAGATGATATTACAGATGACGTAATTCACGGTAAAGAACTTAATAATGTATTAGTAGTCTTTACAAGCATTGAATCTAATGACGAAAAGGCTCCAGAAGCTATTGTAGAAAAAGCGTGTGAAGAGATTCTGGATGTGTATAAGAAAGTTAAAGCTGATGCTGTACTTCTCTACCCCTATGCTCATTTATCCCATTCATTGGCATCTCCGTATAAAGCTCGAGAGATACTTAATAATCTCTATAGATCCTTGCTAAAAAGAGAGGTACATGTATATAAAGCTCCATTTGGATGGTACAAGGAGTTTTTGATTCATTGTTATGGCCATCCATTGAGTGAGCTATCAAGACGTATTGAAGTGGACCAAGTTATACAGAAGAAAGTTATAGAAAAGAAATTCTATATAATGGCGCCTAGTGGAATGATATACAATCCTGAAGAGTATCTATTCAAGGACAAAGAAAAAGAATTCAAGATATTAGTAGACAAAGAGGTTTTCGGAAAGGAGCTTGAAGGGGGAGAGGGCAGAATTAGTAAGTATTTGAGAAAATTTGGATTCGAATGGGAAGAGATATCGGATAAAGGGCACATGAGATATCAACCGCATGCTACAGTAATTCTTGATGCTGTTTCAATGTATTCATGGATTGCAGCAACATCATTAGGTATACCTATTTTCAGGGTTAGAGGAACCAATATGTTTAGTCTGCGAGCTGAACCCGTAAAACAGCATGCAGAACTCTTCGGAGAAAGAATGTATGAAATTGAAATGGACAACGAAATCTTAATCCTGAGATTTGCTGCATGTTATCAACAGTTCTCTATACTAAAAGACTGGACATTAAGTTATAAAGATTTACCTTTGGGCATGTTTGAAGTAGCGGATAGTTATCGATATGAACAAAGAGGAGAACTTGTTTTAGGATTTAGATTGAGAAAATTTCATATGCCTGATTTACATATTCTTACAAGAGATATTGAGGAAGCAAAAAAGGTTGTTCATATAGTTAGAGACAAGATAGCTGAAGAAGCTAGAAAAGTTGGTAGAGAGTATCTAGCTATATATAATGTGACTGAAGATTTCTTTAACAACTATCGTGATTATATCCAAGAACTAGTCAGGAGAGAGGGAAAACCTGTTTTGCTAGTAATTTATCCAGCTAATATATACTATTGGGTTATAAATGTTGAATACATAATTATAGATGAAATGAATAGGCCTAGAGAAATAGCTACATGGCAGATAGACGTAGGAAATGCCAAACGCTTCAACATATATTACACAAATGAAAATGGGGAAAAATTATATCCAGTAATTATTCATACGGCTCTACTTGGTTCCTTAGAGAGATACATATACATGGTCTTTGACGCAATAGCTCAGGCCGAGAATAAAGGTCAAGTTCCGGTGCTACCAACATGGCTTTCACCTATTCAAGTAAGAATTATACCTGTTAAGAAAGAACATTTTGAATATTCCTATAACATAGCCCGTGAATTATTGAGGTATGGATTTCGTGTCGATATAGATGATCGTGATGAGAGTTTGGGTAAGAAAATACGTGAATCTGGAATTGAGTGGATACCTTATGTCATAGTTGTGGGTGATAGGGAAGTTAGTACAAATACTGTAAATGTTCGTATTAGACGAGATAGTGTACAGAAGATCATGACGCTAGACGAACTTATATCTATGCTCTTAAAAGATACGGCAGGATATCCGATGGTTCCACCAGCATTACCATTACTATTAACTCAGAGGCCTACACTATATTACCTCAGACCTATAGAATAATTAACCGGAAATACATTGCAGAATCATAGCAGATGATGGTCTGTTGCCCACACTGATTTCATGATGATATGAACCTCCTCTGAAGGTGCAACATAATGGATGAGGTTACAGTTAAAGTACCAACAAAGATCACGTTATTTGGCGAACATGCGGTCATCTATGGTGTTCCAGCCATAGCCTCAACAATCCCTGTATACATGAACATAAAGGGTAAGACATTATCAGAAGAAGTCGTTTCTATTACTTTTAGTAACAAATTATCAACACCTCTCAGCAATATAACCATACATCGCGATAGAGAAGAAATACAGTTACAATCTGATACTGTGATCGTTAAAAAATTACTCAATTACATTTTAACATCGATAGATCTATGTGAACAAGAACTTGGTACTACAAGAAATAGGGGATACAGTTTAATCATAGATAGTCCTCTACCCACTGGAATAGGATTAGGGACTTCTGCAGCCACATCCGTTGGTACGATTGTTGTATGTCTTGCTCTAAATGGCTACATAGAGAATCTAGAGAATCATCGACAAGATATAGCTAAAATGGCTTGGAACGTAGAAAAAACAGTACAAGGGGCGGCTAGCCCCATGGACACGTACACGATTACATTGGGTGGACTAAGATACATCGAACCTAATGTACCTAAGGCAGAGCTCATAGATACTGACAATTGGATGCCAATAATTGTTGGCTATACTAATCGAAAAAACACAACAGTCGAATTGGTTCGTAAAGTCAGAAAACTCAAAGAAAAAGATGAAAATGTATTTAATGAGTTATTGAACATTATCAAGACTATTGTAGAAAACGCTAGAAAAGCTTTTCTGAACCATGACATAGAAACCTTAGGTGTGCTTATGAACATAAATCATGGTATCCTTCAATCCCTAGGTATAGTAGATATGACACATGACACATTGCTTCATGTGTTACGAAATGCCGGAGCTATAGGTGCAAAAACCAGTGGTGCAGGAAGTGGAGGTGCCTTTTTAGCTTTAGCGCGATCAACAAGCGAACTAGATGAACTAGCTTCAGTTGCTGAATCCTTAGGGGCCAGAGTAATAAGTAAGGGACTATGTAAGGATGGTGTATCGTTAGTATAGAAGCTTGTAATTAACTGATATTGTTTATGGTATCACATATTAACGTATGTACGAGCAAGATAATAAAACATAAACACATTTATAATAATACTTGGCTAGCTATCAACTGAATTAATCAGTAATGCATATTGTCAGTTAAGTATATAATTAAATGAAGATATGAATGTACATAACATTATAGATAATATAATTCTCGGACACTATAAGTAGATTAATATTATATAGTAAAGAAATCATTTTGAATAGGAGGTGGTTTAAATCCTTCATATAGAAGAATCGAGTGAAGACAAAAGTAGGGGTATCATGATGTTCTTAAAGCCTGTGTATCATGGAGAAATTATTTTGACCACAAGGAGCAAGGTGAAATGATGTCAAGATCTATCCTAAGAACAGTGTCAGCACTCATGAGTGTTATAGGTAGTTACCTAAATGACGTGAGTTATGTACTCAACTATGCAAAATTGTGATAATAATGGGTCGAACATCTCTATATGAGTTTCTTGAACGATTAACAAGGGATAGAAATATAGAAATTGAATTTATTAATTTAGTAGAATACAAAGAGAGAGATAAAGTTAATTCTCTAATTGAATCATGTATTGAGAGAGGTATAATGGAAAAGATAGGTAACAACATAAAACTCGTAGATGCTGTCGAATTCTTAACATATCTACCCTTGTATGGTATCGATCCAAGTAGATTAAGTATGTATATAGAATGGCACGAATTTGAGGAATTCATAACTAGATTACTTATAGAATTCGGCTGGGATACATATTTAAATTATAGACATGATAGAGTTGAAAGATTTCAAATAGACATAATAGCGTTAAATCACTCTATAAATTTATCTTTATTTATTGAATGTAAGCATTGGAAAAGAATGTCTAGTTTCTATACGAATCTAGAAGATATAATAGATAATCATATAAAGAGGATTGAAAAATATTTAAGAAATTGTGAATGGGTCTGTCTTAAACTTAGCAAGCTTAGACATGTAATGAACATTCTTCCTGTTATTGTAACACTACACGATTTACAAATTAAAGTATTTAAAGGTGTACCTATAGTTTCATTATACAAATTTCGTGATTTCATACTAGATATAGACCGCTATATTGACTTTTTGAATCTGAAAATTTATACAAATAGATGTTATAGTGGTAGGTAACCATAATTAATTATTTGTAACGCTCTTTCTGAAACACTATTGCGGCATATCCCACAATTATGTCTTCATCACTCGTGACATCTCCTGAATGGTAATACTTTAGTAACTCAGCCTTTCCATTTAACAGTTTAACGTACTCAATAATTATTGCTATAGCTCCATAACCACATATTGTTGCATCATATTTTTGAATAAGCTCTAAGAAACCTTTAGTATCTAGATTAATTATTCTATCAATGAACATCATATCGAGTTCTCTAACTTTATTACCTACGTTACTTGTAAATAGTATATAATTATATATCGCTCCATGATGCGTAAAATCAGATGATGCTATAACTATACATCTCTTATTGCTTTTAACGATAGTTTCATATAGTGCTTTTGCAAATAATTGTGCTTCTTCGTAATCTATCTCTCTTACTACAATTGGTACTAATCTAAAGTCTTTGTAAATATATTGGAGAAACGGTAGCTGTACTTCGATAGAATGTTCTCTTATATGGGCTAGTGGATCATCGGTTAGCTCTTTATAATTTTCTTTAAGTGTTTTTATTAGCTCAATATCGACTTCTATGTCACCTAGAGGAGTTGACCATCTACTAAAGTAAGTTGTTGTGGTTATATGTCCTCCAAATCCACTATGATTTGTACCTAGAATTATGACTGTATCTATTTTAGGTTCATTTTCAGCTAATTTCTTGTAAAACCAACTGGCACATGCACCAGAATATTGGTACCCTGCATGAGGCACTACACCTCCTACAACATTAACCTCATTGATATACCTTTTAGGTAGCTCGCCAGGTCCCAGCTCTCTATCTACAAATGCCTTTTCTATTTCTTTTATTAACTTATCCTTGTTTATTGGATAGAATCCCCATATACCAGCCTGAGAATCTCTAACTTCATATCCCATGGATATATACCTTCATCAAATCATGTACCTAATTCTAAAGTTTCTCTAGAAACTTTATATCTTCACTACCCAATCTCCACCCAAGGGCTCCAGCAATTTCGTCTATATGTGTTTTTCTCTCGGATTTAGGTATAGCGGTTACGTATGGTTTTGAAATAATATAATTAAGGGCAACCTGTATAGGTGTTTTACCGTATTTATTTGCCACATGAATAATCATTGGATTACGCTTCACGGAACCCCTTTCAAGAGGTGAGCATGCTTGTAAAGTCATTTTATTTTCGGTAGCTATTTTCAGAATGTCTTTTTCTACACGCTTATCTAAAATACTATACTTATTTTGAATCATTACGATACTATACTTTGAGAGAGCTTCAAGAGCCTTTAAGATGTCCTTAACTTTAAATCCGCTTAATCCTATATATCTTGTCAAACCCTTTTGAGCGATATTCTCTAAAACATTCATCTGCAAATCTATTGGTACAACATCGCCAGGTCCATCAACTAACAGGATATCTACATAGGAAATAGACATACGTTTTAAGCTATTAGATAAAACTTTTATAGCATTCTCTATATCTGAAAGTCGATATGAATCAATTCTAAGCACAATAAATATTTCATCACGCTTAAATTTCTTGATTGTTCTTCCAATAACTTCTTCAGCAAGACCTTCCCCATATTGATCTGATGTTTCAATAAGTCTTAATCCAAGATTAAGTGCGTGGAAAAGGGCTTCTTCAGCCCATCTATAATTCTGTATACCCTTAGTACCTAGTCCTATGGCTGGAACTTTTTCACCAGTATTACCTAGAGGTTTATGATCAGCCATATCTATTTCTACACTCATAGTATTACCACACGAGTTATCTATCTTTATGCAAGTGTTATTTAGAATAAATAATCTTTATCTACTTTTATCTCGACATCAGCTTTATAATCTATAAACATTATCAGGTTGATCGTAATCCTTTAGTAAGTCTCCAAAGACTATTATACAACTTCAGATTAAACACGGTTCTTCATTATTGTTTCAGTTCACAGCCGTTTCATCACTATATATTTATTCTTATATTTAGGGCAATTTATGTTCTATCGACTACTATATATGGCATCAAATGTGCTACTAGCCAAATTGATTAAGGTTCCCTCAAAGTTGTTACGTAAGGTTTTTGTGATAAATTATGGAGATGAACTCAATAATATTGTTAGATACTTTCAAAAGGCTTACAGAATGTTTATGAAGGATACAACATCTAAAACAATTATGCTACCTATATCCTGTAATTATCATACCATTAAAAATTACTTTAATGATTACATTCTGTTACCTGGTGGAGCACTATTGCTACTCAGAAGACCCACATTAACTGATCCTTTAGACTTTGCATCATTTATAAAGGATTCAAAGATATGGTTACAGAGATTCAATCTAGTTTCAAAGAAAGACCTTGACTTAATATTTGTTTACGATCCTATGTCTATGCCCCACGTATCAGCAAAATACATACCTACAATAATAATAAATAAATCAGATGTTAATAAACATGCACATATCTGCTTCTCACAATTAGCTCACCATGAAGGCATCATTTCAATAGATGGTATGAACATCCTACTAGGTATATGGAGTAGAAAAGAGATAATTGAAAATACGTTAAGATATATTAGAAATTATGAGGTAATTAGTACATACAATCCTTTCCTTTGTTCAGATCCATTTAGTGAGTTTAATAGTAATTGTAGAATATCTATAGACTACGATAGACGATTTAAATTCATATCAATAGGTGATAATTGTAATTCGAATGTTCTAATAATAGAATTTTTATCATCATATGTTACAGTATTAGAACAATATCTTAACTGTTTTTACTATTTATGGATACCATTGCCTTCAACACAATTTTTGCCATATTTATACAATGGTTCTAGAGATATTATAAAAGTTAAAAAGCTATTGATTATAAGTCCTATAAACAATTTTTCAGAAAAAGGCTCTATAAGTAATGATAGACTATGGATTAATTTAATAAAACGAATAGCAATTTTTGACAAAATAAGCTTGGTTATAGATAACAGTTGATATAGAATATCCTCATCTGATGAAGTATATGAATATATAATCAGTGAGGTTCGAATTCATCATCCCTCAGACTAGAGCACAACATCATATCTATATGGTTCCACCAAGTGCTAATGGAAACAACATTAATACCTTGCATTCTTCCGGAACCTCTTCATCTAGGTAAAGTTGTTTATTATCACATACAACCATTAACTCCTCTTGAACCATCTCAATGTCTATTTGTTTTTTAATAATATTCAAAATAGTTGAAACTTCTCTACTTTCTGAGCATATTTCTAAAGTTTTCTCTCCAATATTTTTAAAACTCACTATCTTAATTGCTAGACATTTCATAACCATTCGCCAGGACAAAGCTTTATACATTATTATCTTTACCCAAATTTTAAATACTATATGTTCAGTTAGGCGTCTTGCTATCATCCCTTGTGGTCCTCTCCGTCACCATTCATCATTATCTATTTAAACATTATTTGATGATATCGATCACGTTATTTTATCTATCACACGACTAATAAACTGATACACCCTCATAGAGGTACAGCTAAAAATGTAAACTGAGTTGATTATCAACGGTTAAATGAGAAAGATAAATTAGACTTCAAAATATATTACAAGTGGGATACGGAATGAAGATTGTTCATAGAGGAGACAACGGATATACAGACATCATAGGTGCTCGCATTCCTAAAGATTCATACATAATAGAATTCATAGGAAGTGTAGATGAGCTTGTATCCTTTCTCGGTATCATAAGATCTACTATAAGTGAAAACGAAGCCTTAAGAGAAATAGCAACAAAAATTAAGAGTATACAGTTAACTTTAATGAAGGTAGCAGGAATAGCAGCAGGAGATCATAGATATAGTGATCTCTTTAGTAAGTATGTTGAGGATGTCGAAAAAGAAATTATTACGTTTAGCAAAATAGTCAATGTTAATCATTGTTTTGTTGTGCCTGGAAGTAGTCTAGAGTCTTCATTGCTCCATTTTGCTAGAACTTTATGTAGATCTGTTGAGCGTAGAGCTGTTGCTTTATTGAGAAACGGTTTGATTAACAGGAACATCTATGTCTACTTAAATAGACTTTCCGATCTTTTGTATGTTTATGCATTGTATGTTGATGCGATTAGAGGAATAGATTTCGAACGTTTAGATTGATATACCGTAGATGATTCTTAAAGCCTCAAAAAAGAATACAGATATTCCGCAGAAGACAGCGATCTTGAGTAGTTTTGTTGCTTTTAACGCATCTTTAGGGTTCAACGACGAAGCCTTTATCAGGGCTATTACTATTATGGTATCTACTCCAGTTACGGTAATGATCAAGTACATGATAGAGTAATTAAATCTGGAATCGAAGTATGGTATAAAGCTTAACATGATTAAGCTAAGAAAGATGCTCATAGAAATAATGAACGCGTTTTTTGAACCTAGCACTGTAGCTAAGGTTTTCACCCCATATTTCTTATCACCTTCTACATCTTCTATTCCTTTGAGAAATTCTCTTCCAATGTTTAATAGAAATGCATACAGACTAGCTATACATACATGAATTGTGATGTTTGATGCCGACCCTCCATAGATTATTGCAAGACTTGTCAAGAAAGCCACAATAATATTACCTAAGAGTATAATCTTTTTCAATCTTTGTGAATAGAGGTAAGAAAGTATGGATGCAACTAACGCTATTAGTGTGTTCAATAATGACACTGAGAAAGAGAGCGCTACACCTATAGCTAGAAGGGCTATAGCTACGACATATGCTGTAGTAGCATCTATTAATCCAGAAGGTATAGGTCTCCAGGGTTTATTTAGCTGATCAATATATCTATCATAGTAATCGTTTATGGCATTGCTTCCGCTACCAATAAGAAATGCTACTGTAAAAAGCTTGATCGTTACTAAAGCATCAATGTGTCTTGGAATACCTAGTACATATCCGACAATAGCGGCATAACCTAAGGCGATCGCGTTACCTATTCTAATAAGTGAGAACCATGATTTCAGAATTCTCGAATACCTCGACATAGTATCTACCTTATAGTACCACAAGGAGAGCTTTCAATTCCCCTACCAACTTACGTTATATGTCTATATAGATTGTATCCATTTCCTAAAGTCACTAAATAGTTCTATCTCTCTCGATCTCCACTTTAGATACTCTATAGGTGACGAAGGATACGATAGATATAGTGCATAGGCTTGATCCATGTATTGCTTTAATTTGTAGAGTTTTGTTAAGAAAGACGGTTTAGAGACTAGCGATACAAACATTTTCAGACGATTAAGTATGGAAACTGATAACTCTCCCTTATAACCAATGTTGTATACTTCATCACCAATAACCAGTTTTGACTTAAATATGAAATTGAAATCGTTATTGCTTAGATGTTGAATAAATATTCTGAGTATATCTAGGGAAGCTTGTTTAGCTCCGTATGATTTATGGTACTCTATATGATACTCCCATAGATTATCCATGGCGGGCTCTCCTTGGGATAACACTTTTGTTACTACTTTTGCTGCAGTGTGTGCACTAATCATTGCAGATCCTATACCTCCTCCATGTACAGGATTGGCTGTAGCTGCAGCATCACCTATAGCAACAAATCCACTCCATACCATACAAGGTATAGGCCTACGTGTAGGTACTAATCCACCTCCGGAATTCAATATCTTAGTTACAGATCTTTGTATTCTAGGTCTTATGTATTTGTCATAGTTCTGCTTTGGATTTCGAGCACCATTTCTCCACTGGACACCCAAGCCTACATTATACATACCTCCTCCTTTTGGAAACAACCACCAATAACCTCCAGGAGCTATGTCAGTATTTATGTATATGTACGCTAAATCCTCTTCTAGATCTCTGATATCACCTTCTATTATCTCTCTGTAGGTAATATTGAAATCTTCTTTAGGTATAGGTTCCGAGACCCACCACTCTTTAGGTAGTTTACTTCTTACGGCTGCTGGTACACCTGTAGCATCAATAACAATACTAGCCCTCATAACCTTTGTATTACCCGACTTGTCTTTAATTAAAACACCCTTGACCCAAGATCCTTCAATAAGAGGGTTTATGAAATAATGTTCAAGATATGGTTCAGCACCGGCATTTACAGCCATTGTATACAGTCTATACCCAAACTTTTGTCTATTTAGAGAATATCCTTTACCATGTACATCCATCATATGTTGTTCATCGGGCGAGACTAGCCTTACACCACGATAAACATTAGTTGCTTCATCGTACATCTTAGGTGGATCTAATCCCAATTCCACAAAATGATGTTCACCTATAGCATCTCCACATACTTTATCGCCAATGTTGTTCTCGTTCTTTATGTCCACAAAAGCTACTTTAAATCCATTCTTAGCTAATGTAAACGATGCAAAAAGTCCTGCAACCCCTGCTCCAACCACAATTACATCATACTTCATTATTACTCACACTTTAAAATCATTGTTGATATACACGGTATTTAAATCTTGTAAAATATTCTAATAATTTGCTCTATCAATATGCTTTATGTATTTTTTCTAAGGATGCAGACAAAATATCCTTCCATTTTATGTTTATGTGGCCATATTCTTATGCACTTCCTTACATCATCATAAAATTTCATACCTCTGTACCAATTTATTCCATCTGATCCTATACCTATATTCGCCTCTTCAATAATAACCTTATCTTTCATAACGTCGATAACTTTAGTAATAACATATTCATTTTCTTCGGGTGCTATACTACATGTTGTATAAACTATTCTACCTCCGGGTTTAGTCAAATTTATTGCAGATTTTAACAACATAATTTCACGAAATACTAACTTAGCTAAATTTTCTTGTGTCGTTTTCATTTTTCTTGATTTATCAAACATTATAGCTCCTTCGGCACTGCATGGAGCATCAAGAAGCACATAATCGAAATCCCTCTCAATCTTTTTAGGAATTCGAATTCCATTCTCTAGTGTAATCATATACGATTTAAATCCCATTCTAAACATGTTTGCTATTAGAGATCTAATTCTATGTTTTGATACATCATTTGCTACAAGCAACCCTTTATCTTTCATCAAAATCAGCATATGTATACTCTTGCCTCCTGGTGCAGCACACATATCTAAAGTTTTAGAACCTGGTTTAGGGTGTAGTACTAGAGGCGGTATTAATGATGCTTGATCTCTATAGACATAGTAAAAACCCTTTAGATATTCATGGAGCGAACCCAACGAAGGTTTTTTAATATCTTTTGTTACTAGAAAACCGTTGCTACACCAATTGATTGTAGTTATAGAATAGCCTAACATTTTCAGTCTTTCAATTAGTATGTCGCATTTAGTTCTCAATATGTTACACAGAATTGCTGGCCTATATTCATAATTTTCGAAAGTATCAAGCAATTCTATTGTTTCTTCAAAACCAATCATATCTATATATCTCTGCACAATGTAAGGCAAATAACCATATTTTCTAGCGAGTTCATTTACATCTCTATTTATGTTCTCTATTTTAATTTCTTTTAGAATTTTACTATAAGTTATGCCATTACCTTCAGTCGCGGGTTCTACGTTCATTTTTCACTCCTTGTAAGCTTCATCATCCTTATGAAACTCTTTATGCCCACCCGCTAATGTAGTTAGGGGGACACAAAAGTTTTACTTAAACTAAAAAATTAAGGTTACATTATTTGATCAAGATTAAATTAATTATAATTATTAACTTAAATTAACGCTCTTTATTTGATAATGTCGTTTTCAAGAAATACATGTAGATAGGTGATGGCTCTAGAGGTTTGCTTCGAAATTCAGGATGAGCCTGAGTACCTATAAAGAAATTATGATTCTTCAGCTCCATAAACTCTATGATCTCCTCATCACTACTTATGCCACTAATTATGAATCCATTCTTTTCAAGCAATTCAACGTACTTATTGTTGACACCATATCTATGTCTATGTCTCTCTACTACAATATCTCTTCCGTAGGCTTCAAAAACTTTCGTCCCTTTTATAAGCCTAATAGGCTTAGAACCCAAACGCATAGTTCCTCCTAGAAAATCTATATTACGTTGCATAGGTAACAGATCTATGACAGGGTGAGGAGTTAATGGATTAAGCTCGCTACTATCAGCATCATGTAGATTAAGTATGTTTCTAGCGAATTCAACTACCATTAACTGGAAACCAAAGCATATACCTAATGTTGGTATGTTATTTTCTCTTAAATATTTTATGGCCTTGATCTTACCCATACTACCTCTTTTACCAAATCCTGGAAGTATTACTGCACAATCCACTTTTCCTATAAGTTCTTCCACACTATAATTGTCATGGTTTTCAAGTTCTGAAGATTCTATCCAATGAAATACTGGTTTTATGCCTAAATGTGCAGAAGAATGCTTAATAGCTTCAATTATACTTATATAGCTATCTTGTAACTTAGTATATTTACCCATCATTGCTATACGTAATTTTATATCAGCTTTCTTAAGTTTTTCCACAAAGTCTAACCATAACGATATATCCGGTTCTCTATACAGTAGTTCAAGTCTTTGGGCTATAAGTAACGGAACTCGTTGCCTATACAATATTAAGGGGACTTCGTATATTGTTTCCACATCATGATTAGATATGACATATTCTTCAGGGACATTACCGTAGAGGGCTATTTTTCTCCGAGCTTCATCACTCAACGGCTTCTCACATCTGGCAACAATCATATCAGGTTGTATTCCTATTCTTCGTAACTCTTGAACACTGTGTTGAATAGGTTTAGTCTTTTGTTCTCCAGTAGTCCTTAGTGTTGGCACTAGTGCCACGTGAATGAAGAATGTGTTTCTATATCCATTTTCTAACCTCATTTGCCTTATAGCCTCAAGAAATGGCAAGCCCTCGATATCACCAACAGTACCGCCAATTTCAACAAGTGCTATATCAGCAGCCTGTTCTCTAGTTACCTCCATGATTGAATTCTTTATCTCATTAGTTATATGTGGAATTATCTGTACTGTTGAACCTAGGTATACACCTTTTCTCTCCTTAGTTATAACAGAAAGGTACACTTGCCCCGTCGTTATATTGTTTTTCTTACTGAGATTTTTACCTAAGAATCTTTCATAATGACCTATGTCTAGATCTGTTTCACCTCCGTCATCTGTTACAAAAACCTCTCCATGAGCATAAGGATTCATAGTTCCGGCATCAACATTAATATACGGATCTATTTTTATGGCAGTCACATTATATCCCATAGACTGAAGTAACATAGCTATTGATGCTGATGTAACACCTTTACCAACTCCGCTCAAAACACCTCCTGTTATAAAGATGTACTTAGTCATGTTCTCTTACTCTCTGAACCTAAGGTGATAGTTACGTTATATGTACACAAATAAAAAGTTAAAGTATGTTGAATACTTTAAACAGTATGCTTAATATTCAAATTCAGTGTTATTCAATAATGATTAGGATGTCAGTAACAATTTTGAACAATTTTGATAAGATAATATTTATACTTTACATGGATAATGCATTTTTACTCTATTGTTCTTGAGAAACTATTTATCATGGCTAAGAATGTTTGAAGATCGGCGAAAGTATTCCAGATATCTCCACTAGATGCATAGGAACATCCTTTCATTCATTAGAAACAGTAACACGCAATGCTAATCCTTATTAGATCACCTTATATTTAAGTAATCCAAGAATTTAAAGGCCTATATGTTATACTCTGGTACTCTTCCCGCTATACCCTAATATGTCGCCCCTTTCCTTATTTACATAATACTTTTGTACAATAATATTGGGAAGTCCAATGGAACTATTATTTACAACATTAATAGCTACAACATTTCTTACTTCATCGATGGCTATTCTAGCTTTGAATCTCAAGCTAAGAAATCGTATGGCATTCAAGGACAAAAGTAGTAAAGGTGATAAAAATATGCGGAGTGAGGAATATGATATCTATAAATCGGTAAATAGTGGTTATGCATACACGGTAGATGTAGGTGATTCTCTTGTTGTAGTTGTCGTAGTGAACAAGAATAACATAGGTTCAAGTTTCCTAAGTATTTTACCAAGCCCTATAGAAGTAAACGCTGAAAACTATAATAGTGAATAACTTTGAATAGATTGATACAAAATCGCAACATACGTTTATCATCTATCATAGCGTTAACAACAACATTTTGCTTACTCATAGAAACGAATGTTTATTTAAAGATCTTTATCATGTTTGTTAGTTACATGTACACAAAGATATATAGTTTCATTGTTAACTTCTTTTCCTTAAATAATGATAGAGTAGTCATTCTAAGGATGTTGAAGATACACCTTTTCACGATATCAGTAATGTACAATTATATCCTAATAAAGCTGGCAAAGGATATAGGTTTTAGCTTGATTAAAACAAGTATGTTTATACTTGCGTTACCATTAGTTCTACAAGCACTATCTACAAAATTAGATTCTATAATGTCCAAAAAATCTATAACGACCATTTCAGATGCCTCAAGCTTTATGTTATTGTTATCAGTATATGTTAACCATATTTATGACTTTAGATTGGAGAATGCAGCATTAATACTTATATTGTCATTGCTAACTCTCTTTACATTCTTGAAAAGATTTCCTCTCCAAGTAACTCTTCCTCCAATCATGGCGTATATATTCGTCAATTCAGGCAATATCTCATTCTTAGCCTTTATGTATGTATTACATCTATCGTATCTTTATGGATACATGAATTCTCTATCTAATCCTAATAATATCTTACCACAACATACACTATCATCACTTTTCCTAATGTTATTATCATTGATTATTTCCCTACTGCTTTTTACTATTACAGGGTTAAGAACATTATTAGTCATTAATGGGCTCATTACTGTGTTGCTAATTACGTTTTTATTGTTATGTTCTTAGCGGCAGCAATGTTCTATACTCTGACTATGTTCGTATAAGGTATGTTCGTATAATTCATTACTCTATATAGTATGGTTTTTAGCTCTGAGGATTAGTAAGGAAAACAACATTAGGTAATTCATAATGGCTAGGATCATCTCTTCCATACTATTTCACCATTCTTTTTCTCTATTCTAATAACTCTGTGAATTGGAATAGCTATGAATTCATTGACTTCGTTACTTACATATATGTAGTTGTTGTCCGCATTCTTTATACAACTAAACGGTATATATCTGTATCCAGTTGTCGTCATTCTATCAATTATCACTATTAGAAATTCCTCCAGAGAATCTCTATGTTTCCAGATGATCCTATTTATTGCCTCTTTGATTTTCACACATAATCTCCTTGATTATTATGTGCAGCTATCTTTTATATCTATCTTGCAATATTCTACAAGATATAAATGCGTAAATGATTTTATTAGGTCATATTCTACAAGACTAGATTCTGATGTACACACAATGTATTGATTATTAGATATAGGTTCACTCATTATAATAATTATAATAGTAACGAATATATTCTTCTCTTAGCTTTAGGCATTGGGTATGGAATTTATGTACAGAGTTGCTAGGATAAATGTTAGTAGTGGAAGCTACACTATAAAGGAGTACAATATTAGCGAAGTATTAGGTCCTATAGATGTAGGCTTGAAGATACATGAAGAACTTGAATCATGGAAATATGACGTATTCAGCCCTAATAATGCCTTAATTTTAGGGGCAGGTCCATTTGCTGGAGGTAAGCTATTTGGTTCACATAGACTTATAGCGTTATTTAGGAGCCCTGAAAGTAAAGGAATACACTTCTCCGCTATGGGTGGGGTAGCGTATAAGTTTATTGGATGCGGAGTTCATGCAGTTTCAATAGAGGGTATGGGTTCAAAGCCCATAGTTATTACAATAGAAGGAAATACCGAGGGTATCGTAAAAGTTAAGTTAGATTATATTGAACTAGAGGAGCTTGAAAGAATATACAGAGGATACGAAGGATATATTGGAGCTTTTGCGCTTATACGTTATCTATTAGATAGGTACCTAGAAACTATACAAACACTAAATGCTAGACCCATAGTAGTAGGTCCAGCTGCATTAAGGACTGTATATGGTGCTATAGTATCTGTCGATATAGATCCTAGCAAGAAGTTGTTGATACATGGAAGAGAAGATTATGCTGCTAGAGGTGGTGGAGGTTCTGTTCTAGCTCAGGCTCATAATGTTGTTGCTATAATAGCTGGTGGAACCTGGAAACCTAAGTTACCTGAAGAATTAAATAATATATCTAATTTGAACGAATTATATAAAAAGATTACAAGAACGGATTTTGTCTCTACTGTAACTAAATCTACAGTAAAGTATCGGTATGATCAATCTATTGGCGCTGGAGGAACGTTTGGTGTAAATTATCCTCATTATAGAGAGCTCCTACCGTTATTCAACTATAACACTATGTACGTACCTAAGCATATAAAGAAAAAATTAGTTGATATGTTGTTAGAGAATTTCTGGTTACCATTTGTTGAAGAAACTTTTGTAAAAAGTAAATCTTGGGAAACGTGTGGTGAACCATGTCCCGCAGCATGTAAAAAGATATGGAGAGGTAAGAAAGTTGACTACGAACCTTTCAACGCTTTAGGACCTTTCATAGGTGTTTTAGATCTAGAGCTAGTGACAAAAGCAGTAGACATAGGCGATCAACTTGGATATGACCTAATAACACTAGGTCATATCGTTGCATGGCTTCTTGAAGCTGTATACAAAGGACTACTAAAGCCGGAAGAGGTAGGCATTGATGATATTCCTTCACTAGACCCTTCAGCATTAAATATCAGCTTGTGGTCAAAGAATATTAGGTTAGCTGAAAAGATTATCTTGAATATATTAGAAAAGAAAACAGATGTATTGAAACTTGTTGCGGAAAAAGGTATTAGAGCTGCAGCTAAAGAATTAGATAACATGTTTAAAGATAGAGTTGAAAAGATTCGTACCAGATTTGAAGACATTGTAGTGTATGTACCCTATGGTGAGGATGGGTATATGACGCCAACGTTTTACTGGTCTCCGGGTGTTGTGTTACCTCTAGTTATTGCAGGAAAGTACTTGACTAATTACACACCAACATTCTCTGAACCAGAAGAATTTGCCAAAACAGTAGCAATAAGGATACTAAAGGAAATGATAATTGAAAATACGGGATTGTGTAGATTTCACAGAGGCTGGTTCGAAAAGAATGCGTCTGATCTCTATAAGCTCTTAGGAATAGATATAGACCTTGATAAGTACGCAAACGAGCTGTACATCAAGATGGCTTTATACAACATAAGATCTGGTGCTAAACCAAGATATATTGAAAGTGAGAAGGTTAAAGATATATTCGTAACGCTCGCTCTCGAAACGAACTCCGTTAACTGGATCTCTAAATTCAACACAGATCGAGAGAACTCTGTAAAAGAATGGTGGAATAGAGCTAGTAAGTATATCGTAGAACAACTTAAACTTCCTCAAGAATGGCTTAATTGATTTACAAATACGAAGCTAATAAAGTAATCTCCAATATCTTAAAATAAAATAATACATAACATACATTATGAGATGAATAAAAACAAGATAGTAAATTTGTGGATAATGAACTTTTAATGTATTACTGATGACAAGATAAAAAGATGTACAACTTTTATAACACATAAACTATATAAAGCAAATAGTATAGTGTATTTTGGGCATGAAACTATGAGCTCAAATGAAAAGAATGTTCCAAAGATTAAACGAGGCATATGGATTGAAGGAGATACCATGTATGTAGCTGGCGAAGAGTTTATAGAGAAAGTAGCAAGTGCTTTGGCGTCTTTGACAAGACTAAGAATTCTTGGACTGATATTTAAGGAAGATGTAGGAATAGAAGATTTAGCTGAAAAACTTAATCAAAGCAAAGCAAATATCAGTACCCATGTAAGAAGACTTGAAGAAGCAAATATCGTTAGAGCCGTGTATATGCCTGGTCATAGAGGTATAAAGAAGCTTGCCAAACCTATGGTTAAGGAAATTAAAATATTGCTTTCAGAGCTCGCTGAAGAAGTTGAGGAAAGGATGAGGGAAGCACCATTACCGCCAGAAGAAAACCTTCAAGAATAAATAAGTCTCTATGTGTAGGACGGCATATTTTATGCTGAACACTTTAGTATTACCATAATTACTTTACTGTGCTATTGTTTAAATATATGAGAGATAATGCTTACCTCAAATATATGATTGTATAATTACTTTATAACATTTATAATTCAAAGTAGCTATATCTACTATTGGTAACCCACGTTAGTATAGTACTATAATCATTAAAGTATGTTAATACACATTTATCCACCTTAGACATACTAATCGATTAGTTTTAGTAAATTAAGTATACAAAGATGTTTTAGTAATAATTTAAATTCTTCAAAAATAATAAAATAAAGTCATATAGTTACATTACGTAAAGCAAGATAACAAAGGAAACTCAAATATAACATTATTTCAATCTTTAAGTAGTGTAATTGTTCTAATGTACCTTATGAGACATCAGCAACACTAAAAGCTATAGGCATCTTGACCTTAATTTAATAATATATAGTTCATATTAAATTCTCTAAAATAAAATAATGAAGTTCGTTTAAAGTCAAGAACATGAAATTAAACAGCAATTGTTCGTATTGTAAATAAAAGATAATTGTAGAGGTCCAGTGATAATGATGTCACATACCGTTTAGAGGATAATCGATGTCAAGAATACAGTTCATTTAATTGATTGGACAAAAATAGAAATGATAAATATGATAAAGGTAGATGTATGTCTAAGTCAATGAAAGATTGGAATCATGACTATATTAAAGATTAGATAAAATGAACTTACATATGGAAGCTTATTTTAACATTAAAGAATCAGTTGCACAGTCTTCTACTATCAAATACCATTTTCATGATTTAATTAAAATTATTCACATGAATATGTATAGGGTAGTAAAGCCCTGAAGTATTTAGATGTTCTAGGGCTTATGAACAACCCTATCTTAATTTCCTTACCTCTGTGATTTCTAATTACGTATACTTTATTAGGAGCTATTGTGATCACCGTATGGGATGTAGGATCTTTAACTTTTACCTCATTCTTGCATACCATACCTTGGTTACCTCCTACAGTCGCTGGAGTTAACATAGGTAGAGGTCTACAATGCATTTAAGTGTCTAGAAATTTTAAGCTTTATTAAGACACAAACAATAAAATTAACTTCACGGATAAGTGAATTGGTGAAAATACTGAAGACTTATTGTGATCTTTATGAGTATTAGATGCTTTATAGCTATAGAAATCGAGAATGATGAAGTACTTAGAGAGATTATAAAGGTTAAAGAAGAACTATCGATAAGAGGTCTAGATATAAAACCAGTTGAAGATGAAAATATACACTTAACATTAAGATTTCTGGGCGGTATATCGCAGAATAGTTTTGAAGTCGTAAAGGAAATGTTATCAAGCTTTAGTCAGACAATTAATAGATTTGAAATTGAGATCAGAGGTCTAGGAGCCTTTCCATCAATTGTTAATCCTAGAGTGATTTGGGTTGGTATTGGAAAAGGTGTTGAAGAATTATATCAGATAAGGAAAATAATTGATCATGAAATATCAAAGAATAAATTATATGATATTCATAAAGATGAACAAGAGTTCCATCCACATATCACATTAGCACGTGTAAAAAGTCTTAGAAATATAGAGTCATTTTACGATTTCTATAAGCACTATAATGATTATTTGTTTGGAGTATCATCTGTTACTAAAATTAAGTTAAAACAAAGTATACTCAGACCTCAGGGACCTATATATCGCGACGTATTTATCGTTAGTCTAAGGTAAGATGATATAATGATGCATGATATAATAATGCCCGATGTGAACAGTATTATCCGCGAGGTTGCTGAGGAAATAAGACCCTCTGATCAGGAGAGAAGGAGGCTTATGGAGATATACGAACGCATAAAGTTTATACTGGAGATATGTTTGTCACGGTGCTTGGATAGAGAGATGGTGGTAACGTTGCAGGGATCTTTAGCTAAGGACACCTTTCTCAGGGGTCAATCAGACATCGATGTGTTCCTGCTGTTTCAGCCACGTAGCGGTACAGGTTATGAGTGGTTCAAGGGGGTCCTAGTTCCCGCCGTTATAGGCTGTTTCAGAGACTACAAGTATACACTGAACTACACTTCTCATCCATATGTTACACTGTATGTTGATGATGTGGAGGTGAATATAGTACCTGCTTTTAGGATTGAGAGCCCCAGCAAGATAGTTAGCGCTGTTGATAGAACCCCGTTTCACACTGAATACGTTAGGAACCGTCTCTCTATGGAGCAGAGAGATGAGGTGAGGGTTCTGAAGTATTTCCTCAAGCAGTGGAGTCTCTATGGAGCTGAAGCCTCTACCAAGGGTTTTTCGGGCTACCTGGTGGAGCTGCTAGTAATAGCGTACGGCACATTCCTCAACCTGTTGAAGAGCTGTACCAGTTGGAGAGCCTACAGAACATGCATAGATATAGAAAACCATTATAGAACCCAGGGGGAGTGTCTAAAGAGGTTCAGAAACGATGTGCTGGTCGTAGTAGATCCCGTGGACTCCAACAGGAATGCCGCGTCTGCTTTATCGTTGAAGAACTTTGCCTTATTTAAGCTCCTAGCGAGGCTGTTCATAGAGAGTCCATCGCGTATGTTCTTCCGGGCCAGTGAGATAGAGGTGTGTAGCGGTGTTCCTGCCGAAGATGTTGTCCGTATACATTTAGAGAGCTACAGAAGCTGTCTATACGGACTAGAGTTCGATGTGGTGAAGCCCATTCCAGATGTTGTGTGGGGTCAGTTGAATAGGTTACGCAAAACTATAGCGAATACCCTTAGGTCCCAGGGAATAGGCGAATCGGTGCGGGTGGATTCGTGGATCAATAGAGCCTTAACGAAGGCTATAACAGTTGTAGAGGTAATCTTCTGCAACAAGAGGTACGCATTACATAGGGGTCCCTATGCATATGATACCCATAACGCTCTAGAGTTTCTGGTCAAGAACAAGAGCACAGGGATGGTTTCCTGGATCGACGACGATGGAAGGCTCTATACCTTCAGAATGATCGACACAAACATAGAGAAGATAATCATGGATACAGTCTCGAGATCTTCGCCAACAAGCTTGAGACCAACAAAGCTCCTAGACCTAGGAAACAGAGAAACCCTGCAGATAGTGGATCCTGATTTCAAGAAATGGCTGAAGGAGTTTCTGGAAGGAAGCTCCATCAAAAAAATTATGAGATTACTTGAAGATCTTGATCTCAATTCTTGATATATCGACCATTTTTTCTAGAATTTTACCACAACTAGGACATGTACTAGCTATTCGTACAATAAGCTCTGAAGGTGAAGGAACTCCATAATAATCCTGTCCGGCCCTCAAAAAGGTGTATATAATTGCACCACATTTTGTACATCTATAGACTACTGGCATGAGAGACCACACCGAAACTTCTCTTAAGAAGATTAAGAGGGGTTTGATATTTATACCTGGACCCAAGTAATACTCAGATAATACCCAAATTAAGTTATGGATGAAATACTTCATTCAGATTTTTAAAATCAAATTGACGGTGAGACCCGGGGTACACTAATTACTATATTGCTGAAAAGCAATTTAGTAATATCATTTAGAATAGACTATTCGTAATATTAGAACAGTATCTAAGGATAGATAGTGGGGCCGCCGGGATTTGAACCCGGGACCACCAGCGATCCGGGCGGGAAACACCCCAGGCTGGCATCCTAGCCAGGCTAGACGACGGCCCCACACAGGTTGATTCCTAAAGTTAGTCACCAAAAAATTAGGATATTAATTTTTATTATGTCAAAATTATATAGCCAGTTATATCTTTACGATCTTTATTTCAGCAGCTGAAGAGCATTTTTCCATCTCTTTTTTCCATAAAATTGAAGGAGTCCACATAATCCATGCTGGCACCTTCTTTATGAATTCGTAGGCTTCGTCCCAATCATCTAATCCAAGTTCTTCCGCTAACTTTTCTAGGCTTGTTTCTGTTCGTACATAGGTATTCAATATTTTAACAATTTTTTCATCTAAATTTATTTCTTTATCACCAACTTTTACTACGTACTTACGACATATACTCATTTATTGTACACCATTGTTTTTTGAAGTACATAATGTTATAACTTGAGATATGATTTTAACCAATATATATAAGCCTTAGAGAAACGTTAAAAACGTTCTTGATCATGTGTAAGATCATAAAGTGAGCGCATAACATTCTTCCCTAGCTTTATAAACTATACCTTCTCTACGCATTCTACTTAAAGTCTCCTCAACAAGTCTTTCATCAATGTTTCTCTCCTTAGCCTTTACAACTATATCACGTATTTTGGCGCATCCATCGGATTTTGATAGATCTCTTATTATTTCTTCTACTATTAACATTCTCTCTCTCTGAGATTTGGGTTGCCCGGTCATTATGACATCTATGTCGACTTCTCCCCTCTCTACATCAATTCCAACACTTTCAAGCATACTCTTCATAAGTCTTATGGCTTCAGCTGCATCTTCTTCTGTTACCTCGTGTTTTAAAGCCATTTTAGCATGAGCTTCAGCTAATCGTATTAGTGCTTCAAGTTGTCTAGCTGTTATAGCTATAGGTGATTCCGGTACCTCTAAACTCTTCTTCCTCATTTCAACAAAGAAGTTCTCTATAATTCTCCTAGCTTCTTCTGTTAATTCAGGTCTCACATATTTTCTCGCATAAGCTATATACTTCCTCAATAGTTCTACATCTATTAATGGTTTTATTTCTTCATATTCGCTATGTGTAACAGTTATATGTCTTGCAAGTTTTAGGTCCCTATTTGCGGTTGGTATATCCTTAATAACGAATATCAAGTCAAATCTTGAGAGTATTGTTGGAGGTAAGTTAACATTATCTGATATCGATCTATTCGGCAGATACCTACCGTATCGTGGGTTACCTGCAGCCAATACAGAAGTACGAGAGTTCAATCTAGCTACAATACCCGCTTTAGCTATAGATATCGTTTGCTGTTCCATTGCTTCATGTATTGCAACTCTATCTTCTTCCCTCATTTTATCTATTTCATCAATACACGCAACACCACCGTCAGCTATTACCAAGGCACCAGCTTCAAGATAAAACTCTCCTGTCTGTTTATCTCTAATAACTGCTGCTGTAAGTCCTGCAGCTGTAGCCCCTTTACCTGTTGTATATATTGCTCTTGGAGCAATACGTGCAACATATTGAAGTAATTGAGATTTTGCTGTGCCAGGATCACCTATTACCAGAACATGAATATCGCCCCTAATTCGTGTACCATCTTTCAACTGTTTTAGATTACCACCGAAAAGCATTAACGCTATAGCCTCCTTAATATCCCACATACCATATATGGCTGGAGCTATAGATGCTATAATTTTTCTTCTGATTAACGGATCATGTGCCAAATATAGAATCTTCTCTTCATCTTCTTTCGTTATCTCTATCTCTTCTAACATTCTCTGAGATACTATTATATTGTTGGCATCTATGAACATGGCATAGATACTTCTCGTTCTTTTGCTCTCTGGAGTCCTTATCTTTGGTATACCAATAACTGTTACCCTATCACCAGGTCGTGCTACATCGACAAGATCATCATATACATCAACTTCAATAGATCTAGGCATTCTACCTGCGGGCATCTCTTCTGGGCGTTCTTGAATAACAAGACGTTGAAAATCTCTATACTGTGATTTTTCTACAATTAATCTCCAACTACCACCAGTTTTTCTGCAATATGGACATTGTATTGGTTTTTCAATTACTTCTCCAATAACCTGCTCCACAACCTCGTTACCACATTCATGTCTAAATATGGCTTTCACTATCTTCTGAATTGGCGGTGTAGCTCTAACTACGATACCTTCAATGGCTATCAGTTTTCCTATATATACGCTTCGTAAATCTCTTATCTTCACTACTAATGATGAAGGTATATCTACAAGTCTGGGCACAATGTAATGTATCTTGTCTAGATATTCTGGTATTTCTAATTCAATTATTTTTCTAAAAATCTCACTAAGTTTGTTTAGTGATTGTTCAGGATTTCTAGAAATGTAATCTGCAAGTTCTGTAGAGAAACTAAGTATATCAGTAAAGCTAACCTCAATACTAGATTTGTTTTCTACTAAAATTCTCTTTAAAGAATTCACATATTTAGGTTTTCCATCACCATCTTTATAATACTTAATGAATTCTTCAATCATAGATAGATAATCAATAATGTGTGAAGAAACGGCTCTATCTAATTCTTCCATAACTTTCACCTATCATTAAGTTCTACGAACTCTTTAATCCATTGTTTATAGATATTATGTATAATATTTATAAGTATTTTCTCTTCTATGGTACAGTTCTTTTCAATAATATCTATTCCACCTAATTGTAACGCTCTAAGTATTCCCGAGAGCCTTACATTAGCTATATCTGTAAAATCTTCGCGCATCTTTTCTGAAGTTCTTAGTGTAACTATATCGCCCTCTGTCTTTGCCTTAGCCATAATCATTCTTATGCTTTCCTTAGCCTTTACATAGAAGAAATCATCTATTTTTAGCAATGAACCTTTTTGCTGCATATGCGAGAATCTAGCTCTTGCCAAGTCTTGTTGTGACATTATACCTTCAGTTATTTCGGCTAATCCGTTGTTTTCTAAGATCTTTGCTAACACTCTTGGAAGTGGTACTTGAGACCCTTTTTGTAACGAGCTATCAATTACCGGAATTTTTTTGCAGCTCTTTAGCATTGTAGTTTTTACAGGTTGCAATTCATACATTAACTTCAATAATCTCAGTATCATTTTGCTGTCTCCTTCTCACAGTAAGGTTTGTAAGCTTTAACAGTTTAAATGCAGTTAGCTATCTCGTATCTAGGTCAATTTGATTAGATATTTGAAACTTTTTAACGTTTTATGTTTAAATCTAAAAGATTATTACTTTTTGAAGCAGTCAAGAATAATATAGTGTAGTGGATGAGGGAAAAATCAAATGAGTCAAAAAACATTAGAAGAACTTTTATGGGTTGAAAAATATAGACCTAGATCATTAAGAGATATAGTGAATCAAGAAGAAGTTGTCAGAAGACTACTGAAATTCGTTGAAGAAAGAAATATGCCGCATCTCCTTTTTGCTGGTCCTCCAGGAACGGGAAAGACTACAGCAGCATTAGCATTAGCTCACGACCTCTATGGTGATGAATGGCGAAAATATGTGTTAGAACTAAATGCAAGCGATGAAAGAGGGATTACTGTAATAAGAAGTAAGGTGAAAGAATTTGCACGAAGCAGGCTTCCCGGAGAAATTCCATTCAAAATAGTTATACTTGATGAAGCTGATAACATGACAGCTGATGCACAGCAAGCCTTGAGGAGAATTATGGAAATGTATGTTGAAACAACGAGATTTATACTCATAGCGAACTACCCTACCAAGATAATAGACCCGATACAGTCTCGATGTGCTTCCTTCAGATTTTTGCCATTAAAGAAAGAGGACGTGGTATACAGACTTAAATGGATATGTAGCAAAGAAAATGTTTCATGTAAAGATGACGGTCTTGAGGTTATATATGAAGTTAGCGAAGGTGATATGAGAAAAGCAATAAATATTCTACAAGGTGCAGTTGCATTAGGTGAAGTTACAGTATCATCGGTATACAAGGTCGTTGGACTAGCACATCCCAAAGAAATAAGGGATATCATAAATTTAGCTCTATCTGGTAAATTTATAGAAGCTAGAGATAAACTTAGGAATTTAATGATAATTTACGGATTAAGCGGTAATGATGTTTTAAGACAGATGCACCGAGAGATATTTTCGGCTGATCTAAAGATACCAGAAGACGTAAGGATAACATTGGCAGACTTTATCGGCGAAATACATTTTAGGGTAATAGAAGGTTCTGATGAAGAAATACAGTTGACAGCGCTTTTAGCTAGGATGGCACTCTTAGGTCAAAGAACAAGCATAAGGTAGACATAGGTACGGAATATGAATAGAAAGGTTCCTTGGACTATAAAGTACAGACCTAAAAGCATTAATGACGTAGTTGATCAGGATGAAGCTAAGAAGAAGATCTTGGAGTGGATAAAGAAATGGCCTAATGTAGATAAAAAAGCTCTTCTATTATATGGTCCTCCAGGTGTTGGAAAGACATCGCTTATCGAAGCTATAGCCAATGATCTAGGATATGAATTAGTTGAACTAAATGCTAGTGATAATAGAAGAAAAACCGATATAGAAAAGATAGCTACAAAAACATCTTTGACAAAGTCACTAAAAGGATACAAAAACAAGCTAGTATTATTAGACGAAATAGACGGTATAGCTGTAAAAGATGATGTAGGAGGTCTCGAAGCAGTAAAAGCTCTCATAGAATCTTCATCTATTCCTATAATAATGATAGCTAATAATCCTTGGGATCCAAAACTAAGGGAACTAAGAGAACATTGTGAAATGATTCAATTCAAAAAACTATCAAAAACTGATATGAAAAAGTTTCTACAAAAAATATGCGTAAATGAGGGTCTTGAATGTGAAGAAGATGCACTAGATTATATAGTAGATAGATCTGAGGGTGATATGCGTGCAGCAATAAATGATTTACAAGCAGTAGGTGAAGGTCAAAACAGAATAACTGTTGATATGGTTAAGTTACTGCTTAGACCACGTGATAAGGAACGTGACCCTTTTGAAACACTACGTATGATATTTTCTGCGAACTTTTCATGGCAAGCCAAAATGGCACTAAATCAGTCACAACTTGATTATGAACAACTTAAATTATGGCTTGAAGAGAATATCCCCTATCAGTATCAGAATACAGAAGATCTTTCAAGAGCTTATGAGGCTTTAAGTAGAGCTGATGTATATATGGGAAGGATTATCAGAACAGGCGATTGGGATCTACTTTCATATGCTATAGACTTAATGACAGCTGGTATAGCTTTTTCTGCTAAGAACAACCCTAAAGACAAATACAAATGGACCAAATACTCCTTTCCTCAAAGGATTACACTCCTATCTAAGTTAAAGGAGGTTCGCGAGATATTTGATGATCTAGCTAAAATTATAGCCATAAGATTGCACATATCAATATCAACAGCAAAAAACGAAGTAATACCATTTCTAAGATCAATGTTCGCTTCTAATACTTTATTTGCAGCAAAAATAGCATATAGTATGGGATTTTCAGAAAAAATCATAGAGTTTCTAGCAGGGCCATATAAACAACAAGTGTTAGAGCAGTATCGTCAAATCAAGAAGAAAATAGAGAACGGATCATTAAGCGAATTAAATAATAAGAAGCAGAGAAATGATGAAGAAAAAACAAAAAAGTCAGAAAAAATCTCAAGAGATCTTCTATCATTTACGAAGAAATAGTTGAAAGTTCATCAAGACTTTTTATAATATTAATCATAAGCTTTGCCATATCATTATTTGTCAGCCTTATTAGCCTTAGTTTCCCTATTTTTATTTCCTCAATAAGCTGAAGTCTTTTCATATGATCTATACATTTAGATATAGTGGTATAATTGCTGTTCAATTTAGATATTAGTGCTGTAATATTAAGTGTGTTGTTTTCTGTTTCTATAAGCACGGATAATACAGCCCATATACAGGGTTTTCCAACAATTGAAACCCTATTTTTCAACATATTATAATGGGTTAATTCATCAATAAACATTTTCATCTATTTGCCCCATTATTGGTAAAGAATATTTAAAAGGAAGGAGTAGTATGATTAAGAAGTATCCGCAAGTTCTTTCTTTGTATTGATGGCTTCATCAACTTTCATTTCAAGTTCATTTAATGGAACGGCTATCGATATTAGTGTTGTTCGTCCCCTGAAACCCTTGCTAGAAACTTTAGCTTCAATTATTCCCATATGTTTAAGAGTATTAACATATTCATAAACTTGTGTATGTCTGCGAGGTTTAACACCAAATAATTGGCATATGTAGCTATATTCATCTTCAACCTCACCGATTTTAACAAAGACTGTCTTCTTCTTCTTTAGGCTCCTTATGATTGCCTTTAATAATAAAAGTTCATGAAGTTGTAGAAAGTTTATATCATCTGAGATGCGTACAATTTCTGAGTGAACAATGCCTAAAGCTTTTCTTACATGTTCTATGGTAACTTTCTGAACACCTTCATGATCAGCTGCTTGCCCTGCCAACAATAATGCTTCAAGAGCAGATCTCGCATTACCTTCACCACCTTTATCAACACCTTTGCTATCGGCTATGAATTTCAACAATTCATCGTCTATTGTTCCTTCATAGAACGCTAAATCTCTTCTGTAACTCAGTATATCAAAAAGTTCACCAGACGTGTAGGGATCCAGCTTAACCATGTGTCTAAGTATGTAGCTTTCCGTTGTAGGATCTAACTTGCTTAATGATGATATATTCCGTGAAATGAATATATAGTTTATCCTTTTTTTAGTATCAGAATATTCGTCATATACCCTTATTAAAAAATACACAGCATCATTACCTTCTGTTGATATAAAGTAATCAAATTCATCTAAAGTAACGAGAAGATAGATATCATGCTTCTCTATATAATTCAAAAGCGCTAGCATCATTTCTCTTGGTGATAGACCTCTTATTGGTATTGGCGCACCTATTTGCCTAATTATTTCAGAAACCACTTCGTATAAAGTTCTATCTCTATGACAATTAATATGAACATAGCGTAAGTCGAATCCTCTTTCTGATGCAAATTTCCTGATTTCTCTACCAAAAACTTTTGCCATGGCTGTCTTACCTACACCTACTCCCCCTACTATCATTGTCCTTACGAATACACCTCCGGGAGATATCATCATAGGTTTAAAAATTTCAGCAAGTTGCCTTAGTTGGATCTCTCTACGAGGTAGATTTTCAGGAATATATTCAGGATACAAGGTCTCTATATTCTTAAAGACACTAATTTTCTTGAAAACACTTACTATAACATCATTACTATTCATATACTTATACCCACTATTCTAAGCACCTTAATTCTGTACTTTGCTAACCTAGCTAAAAACGTTACGAACTCGGCCGAAACTTTCACTCTTCTTATTTAATTACTCTAAATATTAGCTCTCCTTATAACAAAAGTTTATAAATAGCTAAAAAAGTATTAGTCTTAAAATGATGAGTCCCTCGGCTAATATGACAATAATGATTTGGTGAAGACTACCCGCTGATAATTCATTTCCTCAACAAAATTCTTAAGTTCAATACTGCTTTTTACTGTGTTAGACATTATGGTAAGTCTCAGAAGGTGTGAAGTTCATGTCATTCATGCCTGCCGCAATGGGGTATGATAGAGCTTTAACAATATTTTCACCAGATGGCAAGCTATACCAGGTCGAATATGCTGCTGAAGCTGTCAGGAGAGGCTGGACCTCACTTGGTATAAAATCAGAGCACGGAGTTGTGCTTATTGCTGAAAAAAGAAAGGTAGCACCTTTGCACGATGTTCTAGATCTTGAAAAGGTATTCATAGTTGATACTCACGTGGGTGCTACATTCTCTGGGTTAGGTCATGATGGTAGAGTACTGATAGATTATGCAAGATTGATTGCTGTAAGACACAGACTCACATTTGACGAAGCTATAGATATTGAATTACTTGCAAGAACCATATGTGATATAAAACAGCTTTACACACAACAAGGGGGCGTAAGACCATTTGGAGTATCAATTATATTTGGAGGTATTGATAGAGGTGATGTAGAGTTAATAAAGACGGAACCTAGTGGGCTATACTTTAAATACTATGCTACAGTTGCAGGAGCAGGGGAACAAACGGCTCTCAGCTATATCGAAAAATACTATCACACGAAGCTATCTATGGATGAAATAATTATCCTGGGTCTAAGAGCTCTAAGGGCGGCTCTCCAAGAGCCATTAACCATAGATAAAGTTGAGATAGGTTATACAGATATAGATACTAAAACATTTAGAAAACTTACTTCAGAGGAGATAGGAATGCTGCTTGAAAAAGCAGGTGTCAATGTTTGAGCAAAAAAGAATATGTTATTGCCAGGTTGAATGTGAAAGGAGAGAAATTCGAGATATTAGTTGATCCGGTGAAAGCTTACCTGTTTAGAGAAGGTAAAAGTATACCGATAACGGACATAGTCATTAGTGATTACGTATATAAAGATGTTAGAAAAGGGCTTAAAGCATCTCCTGAAGAACTCGTAAAAACCTTTGATACAACTGATGTATATAAAATTTCAGAGAGGATTTTGAAAGAGGGAGAGCTACAACTTACTTCAGAACAAAGAAAACAAATGATTGAAATGAAGAAGAAACAAATAGTGTACCATATATCGAAATCCGCAATAGATCCAAAAACCAAGACACCAATACCACCTTCTAGAATTGAAAAGGCTCTGGAAGAGGTTAAAGTTGCTATAGATTTATACAAATCCATTGAAGAACAAGTTCCAAACATAGTTAAGGCAATATCAAAAGTATTACCCATAAGAATAGCCAAAGCCTTAATAGGTGTAACTATACCAACCGAGTATGCTAATAAGGTAGTGGGTCAGATAATGAAACTTGGAGAAGTAAAGAAATCTGTATGGCTACAAGATGGATCACTATCCGTTGAAATGGAAATACCAGCCGGTATGCAGAATGAAGTAATAGATCAAATAAATAGGTTGACAAAAGGATCTGCAAATATTAAGGTGGTAACTATTGTCTAAAGGCTCAATGTCTCAAATTTCATCAAAACGTTTCATAGTTGTACCTGGGGACATAATTGCTATTGAAGGAGAAATAGAGCAAGGCCACTACCTATATAAAGAAGATAATAGATTGATTACTACGGTGATTTCATTACTTGATATAGAGGAATCTGAAAATAAAAAGAAGATTAGATTAATTCCATTGAAAGGCAGATATCTACCAAAAGAAGAAGATATTATCATTGGTATTGTTAGAGATGTAGCACTATCTTCATGGATAATCGATATTAATGCGCCATATTATGCCATTCTTAATGCAGCAGATTACTTAGGTAGGTCTTTTAGTCCTGCATCGGACAACATTCGTAAGTATTTAGATGTAGGAGATGTAATTCTAGCAAAAATAGCACAATTTGACAGATCTAGAAACCCAATACTAACAACTCAGGATAAAGACTTAGGTAAAGTTATAGAAGGTTCTCTGGTTGAAATAGAACCATCGAAAGTTGCAAGAGTCATAGGTAAGAAAAAGTCAATGTTAATGATGTTGGAAGAGCAAACCAAATGCAATATAGTTATTGGAAATAATGGAAGGATTTTACTCAAATGTCCTGATCCAGAATACGAGTATATAGCTATACTAGCAATAAAAAAGATCGAACAAGAGGCACATATACCTGGACTAACCGAGAGAATAAGATCATTTATTATAGAGGAAAAAGTGAAAAGAGGTCTAATTAGACATGAAGTTGAACAAACCTAAGTTAATAGGTGAGGATGGAAATAGAATTGATGGTAGAAAACCAGATGAAATACGTCCATTGAGAATTGAGGTAGGGGTACTAAAAAACGCTGATGGCTCCGCTTACATCGAGTTAGGAAATACGAAAATACTAGCAGCAGTTTATGGACCTAGAGAAGTAGTTCCAAGACATGAGGAACTTGCAGATAGAGCGATAATAAGATGTAGGTACAGGATGCTTTCGTTCTCGACATCTGAAAGAAAAAGTCCTGCACCAAGCAGAAGAGAAATAGAATTATCGAAAGTGATTAGAGAAGCTTTAGAACCTGCAATATTATCGAGCTATTATCCACGAACAGCCGTAGATATCTTCATTGAGGTCATAAACGCTGATGGAGGTACGAGAACCGCAGGGATAACTGCTGCATCATTAGCGATAGCTGATGCTGGAATACCTATAGTTGACTTAGTTACAGCAATAGCTGTAGGCAAAATCGATGGTGTAATAGTATTGGACTTAAATGAGCTCGAAGATATGTATGGTGAGGCTGATATGCCTATAGCTATTATGCCTTCATTAAATAGAATAACAATGATACAATTGAACGGAGTTCTGTCAGCTACAGAATTCAGAGAAGCTTTATTGCTTGCTATAAAGGGTATTAATAAAATCTATGAGCTTCAAAAAGAAGCTCTCAGGAAAAAGTATATTGAATTAGGTGAGTGATCTATGTCTAAGACACCAGAACAACCTGTAATTCCAAAAATAAAGTATAGTGCGATACTAAGTGTTATATCGCGAGGCTTCCACATAGACAAAAGATCTTTAACAAGCTATAGATCTATTGAGATTACATATGGTATTTCACCCAAAGCTGAAGGTTCAGCACTAGTAAAACTAGGGAACACACAGGTACTTGTTGGAGTAAAACTTGAGGTAGGGCAACCTTATCCAGATACACCTAACGAGGGAGCTATAATAGTAAATGCTGAATACATCCCAGCAGCTTCACCTTCATTTGAACCAGGTCCTCCAGACGAGAATGCGATAGAGCTGGCCAGAATTATCGATAGGTCGTTGAGGGAGTCTAGGGCGGTAGCTCTCGATAAACTATGTATAATTCCTGGAAAGAAAGTGTGGATTATATGGCTCGACATATACATACTTGACTATGATGGTAATTTAGTTGATGCCTCTATGCTAGCTTCTATGGCAGCTTTATTGAATACCTATATACCTTATTACGAAGTTGATGAGGTACAAGGTCTAGTCAAGATAGATAAGTCTAAGAAGCACAGTAGTATGCCTATAAATAAACATGTTGTAACTGTAACTATAAGTAAGATAGGCGAAGCCTTAGTCGTGGATCCTACTGCTGAAGAAGAATCGTTAACAACTTATAGACTCGCTATAGCTATTGATGAAGAGAAAAATATTGTAGGATTACAAAAAATGGGTCTCGGAGCTCTTTCAGAGAAAGAGCTAGATGAAGCTATCTCCATAGCTTTGACAAAATCTGATGAACTTTTCAGTATTCTAAAGAAATCTAGAGATGTGAAGTTAACCTTATAAGGTGGCACATTAGTTATTGAATACTAAACAACGTAACTAACTTAATCCTACATCAAGTGATATAACTATGGGTAGAACAAAAAGTATTGGTATAGCAGGAAGGTTTGGAGCTAGATATGGTTCAAGTTTGAGAAAGAAATGGAGAGAGATAATGGAGCGTAGATATAATGTCTATCAATGTCCATATTGCTCAAATAATGTTGTAATGGAACGTTTAGCATTTGGTATATGGCAATGCCCAAAATGTAAAACTGTATGGGCAGGAGCGGCATACACTCCCTGGTCTCTAAAAAGCTAATGAATACCTAGAGATCATTTAATAGGATGTAACTTGGTGGCAAAGGTAATAATTACTTCATCAAGACGCCCTACACCTACTACACGACGTTTTATAAAGAGTCTCCTAATGATTTTACCAAATTCTATTAGAATATCAAGAGGAAAGCTATCATTTAACATGCTAGCTCTTCAAGCATTAGATGTAGGTTCCGATAAACTTCTGGTAGTACGAAATAAAAAAGGAAATCCTGGATATATAGACGTATATATCGTGAATGAAATCAAACCAGAATTAAAATTAACCAAGTTCTGTACATTGTATATTTGTGGTTATTCAATACCAAGATCTGTATATAAGAATAGTGTACAGCAATTTAAACCAAAGAGAATTGTTGTTAATATTAATGCTTTAAGCAACATTGATAATGAGTCGATAGTTGAATGTCTTTTAATAGGGTTTAATGTAAAAGTCTGTAACGATTTAAGAAATGGTGTATCTATCTGCAGTAGCGATACAATAACCATAGACATAAAGAGAGTATCGAAAAATTCCAGGAGACCTTTTTATGAAATAATGTTTAAAAATATGGAGGAAAGGGTTCTCGGTCCAGTGATCAGAATATGCAATGCAAAAATATTCACAAAGCCTCAATAACTATGTGTTTTAATAACAATGACCAATCACTATTCCGTACAGTTGTTGAAAGTCTATATGTAGAACTAATTAACCCTATAGGTGGTTCAAAAACATATGTTGGAGTAGACATTAATGAAGAAGATCGATGTTTGATGATAACAATATGTTCTGAGTCGTTAAGTCAGCTTAGAGCTGTAGTTAATTCAGTAATGTATTTAATACATACCCTACTTTATACAGTTAAAATAGTCAGTAACTATTATCATCAAAATAATATTCTATAATATGATTATGTCAATTCTCCAGAATTCATTATGCTTGGTTCTATCAAGTTGTCAACAAGTGTGCAAACAATAATCTTGAAATAGAATTGATAAATCTTCATAAAATTTACGCTTCTATTAATATTATATTCTATGATTCAAATATTTCATGTAGCCAATATTAACACAAAATATATTTCCATGAAAATGCTTATTAGGTTATCAAAAAGAATAAACATTACACCTCTCTTCACGTTTCTTGTAGAAATAAGGTTAAGGTAGTTTTGTATTATGATTATGGTCTATAAACTATTTTATTAAAAATTATCAGGTTGGCTTTATAGTACATCTACATTTATGCTTAACAATTAGTATGGTGTGTATGACTTTAAGGAAAATAAATTCCTTGACTAACATTCTAAGCACTAACTCAAGACAAGACATCTTCTTATTCTACCCATAAATCTCTGGACCAGCATTCAACGATATATTTGTACAATATTTCTCCTGCAGAACTAGATTCATTGGGTTTGGATTAAATTATCAATAAAAGCTGGTAATCAAAAGTCTAGCAGTAACTTATTGTTTGATCATTTAAAAATAATATATTATGAACTTTCTATAATCATGTACTTCTATGCTTAATTAAATAAAATAACAAATGATTGGATTTATTGAGTTTTTCGCTTTTAAGATACTAGGATGTTATGTTCTTGTTATTAAGTTTAGTTACAAGCTGCAACCTAGGATATTGCTGTATCTAGAAATAGTAAAAAGTACTATAATTTATTTTCATGGATACTTATAATAAGTGCTAAACTGTAGTAGTATTTGGGTATTATAGCATGGCCGAAAGATTACCTCCAGAGGTACAACAACAAGCAATAAAATATCAACAAATACAGGCTCAGTTAAATCAATTAATAGCTGAAAAAAGTGTATTAGAACAAGAATTGAGAGAGGTGGAACGGGCTCTTGAAGTATTAAAGAATGTGTCAGATAACACTGATATCTATAAATTGGCTGGACATCTCTTAATAAGGGTGACTAAGGAAAATGCTGAAAAGGAGCTTAATGAAAGAAAAGAATTGTTGGAGCTGAGAATAAAGACATTAAATAGACAAGAATCTCTATTACGTCAACAATTATCAGAAATTCAAACCAAGTTAAGTCAGTATATGTCTTCATCGTATAAAAAGACTTTGTAATGTATACAGTTTTTCTCTGAGAGCTAGGTTTTATCTATGAAACAATTGTATAGATATGTAGAGGAATTGAATATAGATACTGAACGTATTACTCAAGACAATTTAGTAGAGTTAGCAGAACTCATTGAGCATTGTATAAGAAATGAATTAATGAAGATCTTGAATCAAAGATTAATTAATTTAGTAGTAACTATTGGCACCGAAATAGCTGATAAGGTTATTAATATTTCAGTAGATCTAGAAGTTGAAGCTTACATACCACCCCACACGAATCTAGAAAGTATACTAGATAGGGTACTTAATTATGCCTTTACAAAAGTTAGGACATACCTATCAAGATTTAGAAAGTATAAAGAGAATGATAACAAATAACACCAACGTAGCTATAGTTCCTCATGCAAATGCCGACCCTGATGCACTAGCAGCAGCATGCACATTAGCATATGCGATTAAGTACATGAATAACAGCGCGGTAGTAAAGGTACTTATTCCCGAAGGTATAGGTATGGAAAGTAAGAAAATAGCTGAAATATGTGGTAAATATGGTGTACCTATATTACTAATTAAAAAAAGGATAGATGTTGCCAATGAAGTATTATATAAGAACAGCCTATGTTTTCTAGTTGATGTTGCATCTATTGAGCAGGTAAAAATCTTAGCTGAATATTTTAATAGATGTGGATATATTATTGTAATAGATCACCATGATTTTCATAATTATGGACTCAATCTAACAGAAGACCAGCACATGCTAACCTTTATAGACTCTAAAGCTTCATCTACATCAGAGATTATTTTTCGCATACTCAGTTTCTTTAATCTATCATTACCTAAAGATCTACTGGAAATGATTTTAGCAGGAATAATTTGGGATACCAGGAGATTTCTTAGAGCATCTGCTGAAACATTTGAATGTGTGGCTAAACTTCTAGAATTTGGTGCTGATTATCAAAAAACACAACAATTGATTACACTAACAAAACCTTACTATACAAAAACGGCTAAAATAAAATGTGTTTTAAGACATCGAGGATATAAAATCTCGCTAGGATCAACGGATCTATATATGGCGATATCAGAAGTGGGGGCCTATGAATCAGATTGTGCTACAGCATTGATAAATATAGGATACGACATAGCTATTGTTGCTTCAGAAGAAGAAGAAATTAAAGCTACTAGAGTTGTGTACAGAGTTCGTGATGATAATACTGTACTACAGATCATAGATGTATATAACGATATACTTAAGAAAGTAGTACAAAAACTTGGTGGTGGAGGAGGAGGGCATAGAGCTGCTGGTGCAGTTGTCATAGGTGTACCAAAGGCTTCAACAATCTTTAGAGAAGTGATAGAAATTATCAATGAGTTAGCTGGAAATAGGTTTGTAGAATTAGTGGAAAGTAAGGTTCTTTAGTGAGATGATGTATTGAGGTGTAATAATCATGGTAACGATCTATGTAGATGAAAGGGAGAAAAATTCTAGGGTTCCAAACATTCTAATTTCAAAAGGATTAACAATAGTATTTAAAATGCTTGAAGCTGGAGATTATGTGATTTCTAATTATATAGGAATTGAAAGGAAGAGTGCTAATGATTACTTAAACTCCCTAATCGATGGAAGGCTCTTTGATCAGTTGAACAGATTAAAAAAAATTTACGAGAAAACGTTGTTAATAATTGAGGGAGATATACATAAAGAAATCAGAAACAGAAATGTACATAGGAATGCTATTATAGGATCTTATATATCGATATTGTTCGATATGGAGGCTTACATTATAACCACACGAAATGAGGAAGAAACAGCTGAAGTAATAAAACGTATAGCATTTCATAAACCGAAACCAGTTAAGCCTTTAACAACAGTCCATAAACCTAAAATCAGTACCGTGGCTGAGTGGCAGAGGTATATTATTCAATGCTTTCCATATATAGGCCCAAAAATAGCTCAGAGAGTACTAGAGACCTTTGGATCTATACATAATTTCTGTAACGCATCTATTCAAGAGCTTACACGTATAGAAGGATTAAGTGATAAGAAAGCTGGGGAACTGTATCAGATAATTCATGCTATATACAAAGATTACATAGAGAAAGTTGGTTCGGAGCACAAAAAAAGAATAATTGATTATTTAGAAATGAATGGATCAAAGAGATCAAAAGAAGTATCATAATTTTAGCTGAGGCACTACTGATGTACTTTTTATATATTCATCAAGATTAATAAACGCTAGAGGATAGTGATGTAGGTAAGGTTGGTGGTAAAATGAGATACGTTAAAACAGTTGAACAAATACTCAAGATAATGAATAATGTAGAACAAGTTAGAAATGTAGGTATCATAGCCCATGTGGATCACGGCAAGACAACAACAACAGATAGCCTTCTTGCAGCTGCTGGAATAATTTCATCAAGACTAGCAGGTCAAGTGCTTGCCATGGACTTCCTTGATATAGAGCAAAAAAGACAAATGACAGTAAAAGCCGCTAATATAAGTTTATACCATGAATATGAAGGAAAGCCTTACGTAATAAATCTTGTTGATACACCAGGTCACGTCGATTTTACGGGCAAGGTCACAAGAAGTCTAAGAATGATTGATGGAGCTATAGTTGTTGTAGATGCTGTTGAAGGCGTTATGACACAAACTGAAACAGTATTGAGACAAGCTCTAGAAGAAAGAGTTAGACCCCTGTTGTTCATAAACAAAATTGATAGACTTATTAAAGAGTTGCGTATGAGTTCTGATGAAATTAAACAACGATTTATCGAAATCATAAAGGATGTTAATTCATTGATTGAGACTTACGCCGATCCAGAATTTAAAAAGAAATGGATTTTAGATCCAGCACAAGGTATGGTTGCCTTTGGGTGCGCTAAAGATGCTATAGGGTTAACCGTACCAATGAGCAGAAAGAAAGGAGTAAAGATAGATGATCTTATAGAAGCTTATAGATCTGGAGATAAAGAAGTTTTGGAAGAACTTAAGAAGAAGATGCCACTACATGAGGCACTATTAGATATGGTTGTTAAATTCGTTCCTAATCCTAAAGAAGCACAAAAGTATAGAATTCCAAAGATTTGGAAAGGTGAGATCGATACGGAATTGGGTAAAGCGCTCATGGAAGCAGATCCAGAAGGGCCATTAATATTCTTTGTATGTGATATTAGATGGGATCCTCATGCAGGATTTGTAGCAACTGGTAGAGTATTTTCGGGTACAGTATACAATGGTCAGGAAGCATATCTATTAAATGCAAGAACTACACAAAAAATACTTCAAGTAAGTCTATACATGGGGCCCTATAGAGAGGTAGTAGACAGGATTCCTGCAGGAAATGTAGCAGCCGTCTTGGGTCCAGATCTAGCTAGAGCTGGAGAAACAATAATAGAACCCAAAATAAAAGACATTACAACACCGTTTGAGAGATTAAGATACGTATCTGAACCTGTTGTCACTATGGCCATTGAGCCCAAGAAGACGACCGATATAACGAAGCTTATTGATGCTTTAAGGAAAATGAGTATTGAAGATCCTAATTTAGTTGTTAAAATTAATGAAGAAACTGGAGAATACCTTGTGTCAGGTATGGGACATTTACATCTTGAAATTGTTCTAACGCTACTCAAGGATAGATTTGATTTAGAGGTGGATACATCACCTCCGACAGTAGTGTACAGAGAGACCATACGCGCTAATAGTCAAGTTGTTGAAGGTAAATCGCCAAATAAGCATAATAGATTTTATATAAGTGTTGAACCTTTAAACAACGAAACACTCCAACTAATACAGCAGGGCACAGTATCTGAGGATATGGATTCACATAAACGTGCCAGAATCTTGCATGACGAAGCCAACTGGGATTACGATGAAGCTCGTAGAATATGGGCCATAGATGAAAACATTAACGTATTCGTAGATAAAACGTCAGGTATACAGTATCTTAGAGAAGTTAGAGACACTATTATCCAAGGATTTAGGTTAGCCATGAGGGAGGGACCACTTGCTGCTGAACCTGTTAGAGGAATTAAGGTTGTGTTACATGATGCATTAATACATGAAGACCCTGCACATAGAGGTCCAGCACAGATATATCCAGCAGTAAGAAATCCTATATTTGCAGGGATATTATTGTCGAGACCAACTTTACTAGAACCTATACAAAAAATTGAAATAAAGTTCCCACTAGACTTTATGGGACCTGTTTCTAGCGTTATAACAAGGAAAAGAGGTAAGATACTAAATGTAATACACACTGTAGGTAATATCGTAAAAATGATTTGCGAAGTACCTGTTGCAGAATCAGCTGATTTAGCTAACGAACTCCGTAGCTCTAGTGCCGGTAAAGCATTTTGGGGCACAGAGTTTAGCGGATGGTTACCTGTTCCAGATTCCATGTTGCTAGACATAGTGAAAAAAATAAGACAAAGAAAAGGACTAAAACCTGAACCACCAAGACCAGAAGACTTCTTATCGCTATAACCTTTGCAACAAATATTATTAATCATGACGAATATTTAACAATACCTACAACATTATTATCAGATTGTTTTCCTCTACTGAAAACCATTATAATTAATCTTACTATATTCTGATACCTTAAAAATGTTTAGAGCAGGACTACGTGGTAGGGGTGAGGAGTTTCTAACTCGAAATATTAAAGCTTTAGAAGATTCTGGGCATAAAGACTGTAGTGTTTCTAGATCCTCATGATTATAGAACATTCAAGAAAAAGGTATCTGAAGAAGATCTTAATTATTCATTTGAGGCAACACATTACTTAGAGTTCATAGAACCTATTATCGAGAGGATTAAAAGGGCAGGTTAAAGAAGTTAAGGGTTAAGGTCTCATATAATGATCCTTGCAACATTACACGATGCATTAATGTCTTTTCACATTCAGAATCAGCCTCGTGAGTTATTTGAGGCTGTTGGAACAGAAATAGTAGAAATGCCTAGAAATAAGCTTAATACATATTGTTGTGGTTCAGGAGGAGGTATTATATTTACATTTCCACAGTTAGCTCTTAACTCTAGAAGACGTCTCGAGGAAGCGACTAGTATAGGAGTAAAGAAGCTTATTATATCGGTCCATATTGTGTAGGAGTATTTTGTAAAGTAGCTTCAGAGTATAATCTAGAGATCATAGATCATAGATATTATCGAGTTTCTGGATACAGCTCTTGAACGATTGTGATAGTATGAGTATACGAAATATACAGTTAATTGATTATGATGCAATTGAAATGGTTAAAAAGATTTTAACAAAGATTCGGGACCAGAATTGGTTGCGGAGATTCAGCACTTCTTGTAGCCTATTCTAGAGATGATGCTACATATCTTAAATTTGGATGTAAGTTGAGATCTCAATCAATTTAGTTGACATATAACTCCAGGAATGATTGTAGCTCAATTATATGAATATCTGAGATATTATAAGCTAGTTTCACTACTATATTCTAACGGATCCTGTGCTTGGAGATCCTGACGAAGCTGATCCAAAATACAAGAGGGGGCTATTGTTTATCCAATACAGAGCCGACATTACACAATGTTCGAATTAATGATAGCTGGTCATCCAACGGATCCTAGAATAATTAAAGAGACAAACCCTAGATAGACGCCGAGGTTGTGAGAAGCGTTGGTTAGGCTTAACTTAAGTTTTTTAGCTTGTTTGTATCACTATATGACTTTATTTCTTTAAACATCTTCCTTACTCTATCTCTATACTCATTCTCCTATGCCAATATAGTTTCCTTCGAGTATTTCCTCTTAGCAATTCTCTGTAATATTTTCATACACAACCATAGAAGAACTGGTGAAATTGGCATAATACCAAAATATAGGGAGCTTGATTAAAAACTTAAACAAGTACTCGACTCAGATGGTATTATGCATCCGGGTGCGTTGTGAAGGTGTATAGATATTATATGTGCTTAGATAAAGATTCTCTTGAACTTACCCTTATACATCTAGTTTATCCAGATCTAGCTACACCATATTTAGCATCAAATCTGAGTCCAAAAACCTTTATCTAACACGTTCTTCTAGTTCGTGCAAAATTGCAAGTTTATGCAATACGAATTCTTAATTCCGGTATATTTATAATAATAAATACCATACTTAATGAACTCTATACTGGTTAAGAATTATGGACTTAGGTTAACATATATTTAATTATATATCAGTATATCAATAAATCTAGGAATCTCCATAAAGTTGTACTACTGTTCCTCCAGCCTTTATTATTTTTTTCTTAGCATTTTCTGAAGATTTGTAGACTATTACCTTTACTGGATGATTTATTTTGCCTGTACCAACAATTTTTGTAATACCCATACTACTTAAATCAACAATTATTTGCCCATTCTCGTATACGGCTTTATTACTTGTAATAAGTTTTGTTGCAAGTTCATCGAGCTGTTTTAGATTTATTATGTTTGTTTCCACAATATGTTCAGGGCTTCTGGGTGTAAATCCCTCTTTACCATACCAATCTCTAAAGTATTTAATAGTCCATGACCATTTATGTTTATGCATACCAACAGCGCCTCTTCCACCTCTAGATCCAGATTTTCTATGCTGTCCTATGCTACCCCATCCACGGTTTCTGTATCCATGCATCTTTCTACTCTTTTTTTTACTTCTAACAACCATTTATATCATCCTCAGAAGAAGTTCGTTTATTTCTTTTCCCCTATACCCTAACTCACCGCCATCTTTGTAGGGTCTCCTTATACTTCTTTTAAAACCTTTCTTGGGGGGATGCAACCTGAATACTGGTTTAATACCTTTATCTTCAAGTTGGTGATACAATATTTGTCCCCCAATTATAGCTTTTGCTAAGGTATCTATTGATTCTAAACCTATATTTTGTTTTACGTATTCATCTGTCAAAGGCTTATTTCCTATAACTCTACCTCGTTTCCTAAGAAGTTCTATCAAGATTTTTTCATCTATTTCTCCCCATGTTATCCAGTCCTTAACCACATTAAGCATACCTTCTATAGATGGTGTCTTCGGATATATGACACAGCTATACTTCCTTATCAGTCGTAGTAGCATTAGCGTGTATTCTACATCATAGGGTATTCCAACTGTACCACGAATTCTTATAATTGCATATACCTTGTAGGGCTCTACATTTACTCCCATACCTTCTTACCCCAGTCGAGAGGTGTAACAAATCCATTCGTATTTCTGAGAGCTATATAGGTTGCTTTAGCAAAGTTTAATGTAGTTCTTGTTTCACCACTAGTAAAACACCATACATCTTTTATACCTGCTAACGATAGAAGTTTTTTAGCTATTTCACCTGCAACAAGACCCGTGCCTAAAGGTGCTGGTATGAATTCTATCTCAACACTGCCAGCCTTTCCTGCAACTTTATAGGGAACTGAATGAGGTATACTGCATCTACATTCCCAGCTTCCGCAACCTCTTCTAACAGGCACTATATTGAGTTTAGCATCTATGATAGCTTTCTCTATTGCTGCTCTAAGTTGTCGTGCCTTGCCTATGCCAAGCCCTAGATACCCATTTTCATTACCAACAGCTACGACAACTCTGAACCTAGAAATTCTTCCAGCATCTGTCATCTTCTGTACAAGCACAACATCAAGTATCTCTTGCTTCAAGTTAGGAAGTAACATATCAATTATTTCAGGCTCCATAATTATTGCATTCATAGCGAATATTTGATCTATGGATGTTATCTTACCCTCTTTCACAAGTCTTCCTATATAGGTTCGAGGCATCCATGACTCAAGACTCATAATCCAACACCTATTGTAAGTTGTTTAATCAAATCTTTTGCTATACTTGATTCTTGTATATGGTCATAAATGGACATAATTTTGTTACGAAGAGCTTCAAAATGTATTGGCAACTCTCTTGGATCCAAACCATTTCTCAAGATAGCACTGAACTGTCTCTGAAACTTTTCTGGCGATGATTCACTAAGCATCTTAGCATAGTCCGCTATAACTTTACCAGTAATTCTATCCTCTGATGGAAGTACCTCTTCCGAGCAATCTATCATAATGTCCGCATCTTCTATACCTTTTATTGCAGCAAATATTTTAGAGCCTTTTACAGGTCTATGAAGACCTATGTCAGGTATAGCATAATCTATACCAAGTTTTTTGGCTCTAAGTCCCGCTAAAAGTCCTGTTAGATATGCGGCTGGCGTATTCTTTGTTCCAGCTTTCCATCCAAACAATTCAACAAGTTCATAGCTATGAGCTGAAGCGATAGTGTAATCACCTATAGGTGTAGGATAAACAAACTGTACAATTATGTATTTATTCGTTTTCCTTACAACTGCTCTAATCTTTCTACTTTTAATTATTTCGTAGCGTCTATAATAATCAGTTTTACCTTCTCTTCTCCTCCTCTTTGGAACTTTGTAATTAGCTCCTATAGCCATAGTCTATACACCTAAATTATTACTTAAAGTTCTGTGGAAGGAGACCATGATCTTTCATATACCTCTTAAGAGAAGATAAGCTATCGAATGTACCACCTTTGGCCTTTCTATAAAGTATTCTATAAGTTCTACTGTCTATAATATTATTGTCTCTTAACCATTTTAGGAAAGCTCTTATCTTCCTGATTCTGTAAACCCATTTATACTTATGATCGGTTCTAGCCCCAGCCTTTCCTTTTCTTCTACCTGCTCCTCTATGTCTTCCTTCTTTTCTAGCCTCATGAAAGATTTTCCATCTACCCCTGCTATTCCTCCTAGAGAGTTCAGCATATATAATACCGTCCTTAATAAGGCTTCTTATATCATCCTTTGTTGTAGCGTTCACTATTTTATCTATTTGCTCCATGTTGAAGGCTATTCGAGACTCGCCAACACCTAGAATTTCTGCGGCTAATCTTCGTTGATAGCTCAGATCCATGATACTCACCTAGGCATTTGCTATTTTAAACCCTCTAGATTTAGCTACCGAGATAATTTCCAGTCTCTTTTTTAAGCTTACAGATGATGCTATGTACACTATATGCTTTTTTGGATCTAGATTAAGAAGGACTTTAGAATTACTTATTACTACAGGTTCCAGTCCTGATGGATGAAGGTATCTAAAACTTAGTGGCGTACCATATCCAGATTTAACTACTGGTGGGTACCCCTTTAATGAAAGTCTCATTGGGTTATCTTTGCCACGTGGTTTCCTCCACTTTAAGTTATTCTCAAATTTCTTAAACTTCCACCATATGTTTCGTAGAAATTTAGGTCTATCAACTCTAATGCTTACAGCTTTTTTAATACTCTTTCTTCTAGCTCTCAACTGCTTCAATATATTTTTTCTTTTATCGAGAATATCTTTCAGACTTGTTTCAGCACTCATTCTGCAACACCTTTTTCATATATGTAGATACCGTCGACAAAAATTCTTCTATCCTTATCCTTAATACGTGTGGCAAGTTCTATGTTTGCAGCTGTTTGTGAAACCTTCTCGATATCTAATCCTTCAACTACAATATCTTTACCATCAACTTTGACTTTAACACCTTCTAGTATTTTGGCTTTTCTAGGGCTTCTCTCACCGAGAAAGTTTTCAACTATAACTTCATTACTAGAGACTTTAACTGTAGCTGGAAAGTGAGATGTAACGATCTTTAATTTATAGCGCCAACCCTTCGTAACACCTACGATCATGTTCTCTATATGAGATGCTATAGAGTATAGAAGAGCTTTTCTCCTACTATTGGCAAAAAAGGTCTCAAGAACAATCTTATTTTCTTCAATTCTCATAATAATACCGTGTGCATATCTGAAGTCACGCTCAATAGAACCTTTAGGTCCGGATATCCTCACTTTTTTATCATTTATCTCGATCTTTACATTATCGGGGATAGTTATTTTCTCACAAAGATGTACAACTTTATTCATATCATTCACCTCAGTATTCTACTCCAATATCTTATTTAGTATACATATGCAAGTAATACTCCTCCTATTTTCTGTTCTATTGCTTCTCTATGAGATATAACCCCTTGTGATGTCGAGATTATAAGTATACCAATGTCTCTTGAAGGTAGATATTTCTGCAACCATTGCGGCATCTCCATCAATTCTCTATATCTAACAGACCATCTAGGCTTAATTGCACCAGCTTTATTTATTCTACCTAGTAGCTGGACGACTATTTTGCCCCATCTACCATCATCGACGTATTCGAATTCACCGATATAGCCGTATTTCTGCATAACCCTTAATACACGTATTATGAGTTTTGATGTGGGCCATATGATAGCCTCACTTTTTCTTCTCATTTCAGCATTTACTAGTGTTGTAAGGGCATTTGCAAGAGTATCAAGTACAACCATGTTGTCTCGCCTAAACATTAGTTATATTTCCTAAATCCTATAGCTAGAGCTACTTCTCTAAAGCATTGCCGACATAGATACATGTTGTACTTTTGTATAACTGCATCACTATTACCACAACGCTTACATACTTGAGTACCTCTACCATGTCTTCTTTCAGCTTTAGGTCTAAACTTACTCATGAGCATCACCTAAGCTCTAGTTATCTTTACACCAAATAAAAGTTCCATAAGAAGCATTCCTTCTTCTTTTGTTACCCTATGCCTTCTAGGCATAATTCCTCTTTTCAACCTTCTTCGGGCAACTCTGTAACCTTTTCGTTCAATTGTGACTGCTACATCCATACCAAATATACCTATGTTTGGATCATATCTTGAACCAGGAAACAATAAATGTTCTTTTATTCCAAATGCAACATTTCCATAAGGATCAAAACTTTTCTCGCTAAGAGTATTATTTATTGCTATAAGTGCATCACGTAAGAATCTATAGGCCTCAGTCCCTCGTAGAGTTACTACTGCAGCTATAGGCTGTTTCTTACTTATACCAAAACTCTTTATTGTTTTCTTTGCTCTCCTTATGCTTGGTTTTCTATTGGTTAACCGTTCTAATAGTATAGTAGCTTTATCTAATCTCTCTTGAGCCGCTCCTACCGATATATTTATAGTGACTTTAGATATGAAAGGAATCAGCATAGGATTCCTTTGCCATTTCTTGAGCATGCTTTCAACCATTTCGTCTGACAGAATTGTACTTTTGAATGATTGTGGTAATATCCTAGGATATATGGAACTACTGCCTATACCGACTTCTGTAGACATGGATTTCACCCTTCATAAAGCTTTATTAAGGGCTTCTCTTCACCTATAACCATTACGTAATCTAGAATTGTTTGAAATCTATGTCCTGATAAATCTTCAAGAGTTATTAGGGCATGTTTTCGTTTCATTCCGGTCCTTTCATTTATGTTTATTATCTTACCAATTCGTCCAACATTTCTTCCATCTATAACTATGGCGAGTTTATTAACTTCTAAAGGTATGTGCTTGATTATTGTTTGTGAAGGTATTTCTATAAGTAACGTATCATATGTTTTATAATTAATTGGTTCGCTTTGGAATCGCTTAATGACGATGTTTCTGCCATCGTGTAGATTGAGCTGTATGTTACCGTCCTTAACAAGAGTTTTATTTTCTATACGTACAAGTTTTAATCTTGCCTCTTCTTCTGGTATATTCACATACCATAAGTATTTTACTGGATATGGTACAATTCTTATACTTTTATCGGCTTTAGAAATTTTAACAATATCCATAAGACCTACAGGAAACTTATAATCTCTTCTTACAATACCATCTACATAAACATTCCCATCAAATATTACTCGCTTGGCTTCTCTAGCGTTTTCAGCTATTTTAAGAACATCTCTAATTAGTATCAATAACGGTATGCATCTATTTAGCGGATGAGGACCAGGATTTGGCTTGATAACCCATACATATTCCTTTCTTAGGATAGGCCAAAACGTGGGTGCGGTTAGACTTTTGAGGTGTTGTGACATTCCTTTCTTTGCCATATATTTTTCACCTACACCTACTACTTTACTTACTCTCAGATAGAGGCTTTGCCTTACCTAGTTCAATAAGTTTATTCCGTGTCTCATATCTTCTCTCAACGATTCTTCTGCGAACATCATCTACTTCACCAAGTTTTACTATCATAACTTTTGATGAACTTATCGGATAGAAAACATCAGTGCCATCTGATTTCTTTATTGTCACTCCTTCAACATGTACCTTAGCTCTCTTTAAGTCTACCTTAACGACTTTGCCTTCATGTCCTTTCCAATCGCCACGCATGATTCTTACAGTGTCACCTTTGCGCACAATTAGACGCTTTATTCCCAATTCTTTCCGAAGTTCGGGTGATAGTGGCGCATTTAACAGATGCCATCTCAGATGTAATGATGAGCTATATAGTGCTTTTCTTTGTTTTCTAGGTTGTTTACTTGAGGAAAAAACCATTAAAATCACCTTATTCAAATAACCATGGACACTAAGTTCGCTATTTGCGTCCAGCGTTCCACAGCTTCTTTTGCTACAGGACCTCTTACTTCCTTACCTTTGGGTTGTCCATCAGGTGTCACTATAACACATGCATTATCTTCAAATGTGAGCCATGTACCATCAGGTCTTCTAAACGGCTTCTTCTGTCTGACAATTATACCTCTGAATATCTGTCCAACCATATCGGGTTTTCCTTTTTTAACAGTTACTGTAACCATGTCACCTACTGTTGCAAAGGGCACTCTTCTTAATCTTGTTTTAACATCTATAATGCCTATGACCATGACCTCTTTAGCTCCACTATTATCGGCAACATTAAGTCTAGTGCCTATGGTTATACCTGCAACTCTCCTCCGTCTGGGTGTTGCTGCACCTAGTTTAGCTCTTTTTACAGCCATAAACCACACCTATTGAGCAATTCCAAATGAGTGTTTAAGAATACCTAAAACAACAAATGCGGTACTTTTGGCTAAAGGACGTGTTTCCCCAATAAGAACTATATCTCCCTCTTTTACAGAAATGCAGGGCGGACAATGAGCATGTATTTTACTTCTTCTTTTTTCATAACGTCTATATTTTCTAATCCATACAGTATATTCTCGCTCAACAGTTACGGTATTTTTCATTCTAGCTTTAACGATCTTTCCAACTATAAGCATCCCTCTAACTTTTATATGGCCATGCCAAGGACATTTCAAGTCATCACAAGACTTTTCAGGCAGTTTTAACCCTGGATACACAATACCTATGTTTCTAGCTTTTGCTGAGTGGCTCATGATTACAGCACCTTTGACTTATAGCATCTTATTTTCCTATCTTTTTAAGCCTATCCTCTGGTCTACCATATAAAAGCGTACCATCAACTGTTACCCATTCATTAGTAGGTAGGAGGAACTGAAATACTCCATAATGCTTTGGTATCCTTACTAATTTTCTAGATTTCATATCCACAATGACTATAGTATTTAGTGTTTCATCTACCACCAAGCCTCTTCTACCTACAAGCATAGGATCTGAATGGGATAACACCTTAATAGTTAATCCTATTAATTCGTGATAAACTACGTTATTTTTGTTGTGCCTCAACGGCTTTCCCTAGATTTTTCTCTTCATTCAGTACTGTTAATATTCTAGCTATATTCTTTCTAACGATTTTAATTCTAGCAGTATTCGTTAATATTCCTGCACGAGCTTGTGAGTATAACCTTATCAATTCCTTTCTTAATTCATTTAATAAGTTTATTTTCTCCTCGGCATTCATTGAACGTATCTCTTTAGCTTTCAAAGGTTTATCGCTCATCCTCTTCCACCATTGTTAACAATTTTGCTTGCTTGTTCTGGTGAAACAATCTCTACATAATCAATTGTCGTACCAGGCCTTGTTATTAGAACCTCAACACCGAATATTCCGGGTTTTAGAAGAACATGTGCTATAGCCCTATCAACAAGGAATAGGCTTTGTTCGCCAGACTTATAGACTTTACCAGCTTTGATCTTTTCGTATCTTGCTCTTTCGGCTACAAGTTTACCACTAATAACTATTTCACAACCAAGTGCACCAGCTCCCATAATCCTCCTAACAGCAACAAAAGCCGCTCTTCGGAAGTGTATTCCTCTCTCCAAAGCTAACGCGATATTAAATGCAACTACACGTGCATTCAGATCAGGATCACTTACTTCAACAACTGTTATCTGGGGACTCTCTATATGGAATATCTGTTCAAGAATTGCTTGAATAACTCTTAGATTCTGTCCACGTCTACCTATTATTAGTCCAGGTCGCGCAGCATATATTATCACACGTGTGCCTAAAGGGGTTCTAATAAGATCAACACCAGCGTATCCTGCACGCCAAAACTTGCTAGCGAGATATTCATCTACACCAACTTTCTTAAGCCCTTGTTCAATAAAGTACCTTTTGACGTTAACCATACAGGTTTACACCTCTGCTACAATAACTTCTATGGATGTATGTGTTTTGAACCGAGGTGTTGCTCTACCGAATGCACGAGGTGTCCACCTCTTCAAATAGTAACCTTTATGAGCAGCTATATGAACTATCTTTAGTTTTGATGTATCAAGTCCTTTTACGTTAGCATTATTCTCTACATTATCTAAAAGTTTCAGTAGGTATTTACATACTTTTACAGGGTATCTACCTATAGGAGATCCCCACTTCCTCCAACGATTAGCTAGTCCTCGTTTATGTGCAATACTTAGTTTGTACCTCACGTATGGTATAGGCTCCTTTAATTCAATAACTTTCCTAAGTAGATCTTTAGCCTCATTTAACATCATACCACGAATAATCTTACATACTTCATATGCCTCCTTAAACGATATCGGAGCATCTCTAATGACAGCTTTAGCTACCTTATTTTCATCTACTATACTGATTATTCGTGGATATCGCCATACGGGCATTTAATTATATCACCAGGTATTATCCTATTATGAGCATCACTATTTAGTATGCGATAAAACTCACTGAAAATCTACTTAATAAGTCTTTTGAGCCCTATCATAATTGGGGTCCGGTATTAGATCATGATATTCAAGACTCAACATAATTACAAACTTGTTACAGAATATTTTTGGAATTATCATTTAACGTTTTATATTCCTTTCATCAACACTGTATAGTGATATAGTGATAAGTTATGCTTTCATTAGTGTGGAGCTTACCTACCGCAATAATAGTATTATCGTTTTTGTATGGTCTGACTACTGTTTATAGTGCTATAAAGGATCTCAAAAAAAGCATCTGGGTTGATATAGAAGTAAACGATGATACTTTCCATATGCCTCATGTAGCTATAGTAATTCCTCTTTATAAAGAAGACAAAGAATCCATAGAGGAGACCTTCAAAAGTATTTTGAACCAAAGATACCCTCTCGACAAAATAACTGTTTATGTAATTCTTGAAAATGGTGATGATCAGACTAAGAAGTATGTTGATGAAATATATAAAGTGATTTCAGAAATGGGAATATCAATACACATTTACATAAATGATGGAAATAGAGTAGGCAAGGCAAAAGCTATGAATGGAGTATTGAATAGAATAATTAATGAAAAGAATAGTATCGTAGTGGTACTCGATGCTGGAGATAAAATTAACGATAGCTATTACATATACAAATGTATTGAGTTATTGAAGAGAGGTTACAAGATAGTAGGAGCAAAAGTCTATAGAGTGGGTAATGGAGTTATAGCGAGACTTTCATACATAGACACAATTCTATGGTACAACATAAGTTTTCCAGGTATACACACCATAACAAAGGTTCCATTTCTAAGTGGTGAAGGTTTAGCGATATCTGTGGACTTTCTAAAGGATGTTGGGGGATTTCCTGAGGTATTAGCAGAAGATGCGTATATAGCAATGTTGAGTTTTATAAAGAGTGAAAAAGTTGCATTTTTAAATAGTGTGGTGTTGGAGGGTGCTCCATCAACTCTTGGAAGTCTCGTTAAACAGAGGCTGAGATGGTATAGAGGAGGAATAGAATGCTTGAAGGAATTCGTATTAAAGTATTATAAAAATGTAGATAGAGGGAGAGCTGTAGCTATAATTATAGCGTATCTACAGATTGCAGCTTTAACAGCCCCAGTTATTTCATTAATAGTAGTCCTAACATCGATGTTCGTTACGGTGCCACATCCTGTACAATTACTTGCTAAAATAGAGCTTGTATCAATACTTGTATCTCCAATATTTCTGTACATTACAAATAAGGTTAGAGACCCGGTAATATTTTTAGCTCCTTTTAGTTGGATTCTTCAAAGCATGTTAGCTTTAGTAGCATTACTACCTATAAGAATTTCATGGCTGAAAACATCAGCACGTAGTAAAGTTTACGTAAATTCTATGGGTTATAATAGGAAGACCGTTGGTCTATAAAGGATTTATACCTCAACTTTCACATTCTGGATGGGTGAATACTATGGCAAAAGTTTCCGTAAACAAAGAGCTATGTATAGCTTGTGGTGTATGTTGGGCTCTAGCACCAGATGTATTTGAGTTAGATCCAGCTACAGGAAAAACTAAAATAAAGCCTCCATATCTAACCAAAGATACTGAGAGCGTGAGTGAAGGAAGTTTACCAGACAACATTGTTGAAACGACAAAAAACGCTGCAAGTTCCTGTCCCACGGGGGCAATATCTGTAGAGTAAAATACGGATTATCTATCTGTATGCTACACGTAGTAGTACTCAACAGTCAATAATTTTTATTCTACCCGCATACTTATCAATATCATAAATAATTTCTCTCTCCTTAAGCGAAATAATGTATTGAGCTATCTTTTCTTGATCAATCCAATTCCCATAAGCTCTTCCTTCACCAACTAACTTAAATAAATAACGTTTCATATTATTGTCAATAGATCTAAACCTCACTGAAGAGAGAGGTGTGCCAGGTAAAGGAATGAATGTATGTAGATGTATACGCGCTTTATATTTCTTTAACCTGTTTATCAGATTGATTGTCTCGATGATGTCGTTATCATCTTCGAATTCAAGGCCCAGAATAAGATCAACATCAACTTCAAAACCATTTCTCGTGAGAATATCAACAGCATTAACTATGGTGTCAACATCATGTCCTCTATGAATTTTGTGCAAAATTTTTTTAGAGCCACTTTGTCCTCCAATAATTATTCTCTTATTGTCTACAAGTTTTCTAATATCTTTTACTATATTCTCTTCAACGGAATCAGGTCTTACCTCGCTAGGAAATGTTCCAAAAAATATTCTGCCGCCATACGAATTAGTTTGCTCCCTTAGTTTCTGCAATAGTTCTAACAATTTATCTGGAGCTGGTTCTATTCCATCACTACTTCCATAACCAAATGAATTAGGAGCAATAAACCTCAAGTCCTTCAAACCTTTTTCCATCATTATTTTTGAATAGTATACAATATTTTCTATGCTTCGATATCTGGGTGGCCCAAACATATAGCTAACTTGACAAAAGTAACAGGAAGCACTACATCCACGCATTATCTCTATAGGATTAAATAGATTACGCCAGTATGGGAATGGAGGATAAGTATCAAGATTTATGAGAGATCGTCTTCTTATTACCAATCTATCGCCCTCCATGTAGGCTGTTCCACATACTTTTGGATCTTCATTACTATCTATAGCTTCAAGAATATCGATTAATGTTGCTTCTCCTTCACCATAAACAACTAAATCGAATCCAAGCTTAGTTAAGGTACCTAGGGGATCTCCGGAGGCATGGGGTCCTCCGGCAATGTATAGTGCATCAGGTAAAATCTGTTTTATAGCTGTTAAGACCTGAAGAATATCATCTATCTGATGAGTCATGAATGTAAATCCAATAACAATTTTACGACATTTTCTCTTCATATCTAAAACATCTTCTAGAACACTATAACCATTATCGAATCTCAATAGGTATACCTTAACTGAACTATAGTAAGTTTCTACAGCGGCTGTCAATACATTAACAGTATATTTGTTACTCTTTCCATATAATATAGCTAAACATACTTCATACATATACATCTACTTTATTATGAACCCTACTGAATCCTTACGGTAAACTTTAGTTATGATGAGCAGCTTTATATACTTAAAGTTGAACCTAGAAAGACTAGAGGAATAACATAGCTATGTAGTTAATTGGATGCAGACAATGTTATTCGATAGATATGGAAGACCATTAAGGACACTAAGAATAGTCATAAATAATGAGTGTAACTACAGGTGTATTTACTGTCACAAAGAAGGAATGTATAGAAATAAAGATGAAAGGGCACTATCGTTAGAGGAATTGAAGGCTATAACAAAGATAGCATCTAAATTAGGGATAGACAGATTCAAGATAACGGGAGGCGAACCTCTGTTACATGATGATATAGTTGATATAGTGAAATGGTTAACTGAATTGAAACCTAGCGATATATCTATGACTACCAATGGATTTCACTTAGCTACATTTGCAACTCGGTTAGCTGAAGCTGGACTACAGAGAGTGAATATAGGTCTTCCATCTCTGAATAGAAATAAGTTTAGGTATGTGACAGGCATTGATGCTCTAAATATAGTGATCAAGGGAATAGATATAGCTAAAGATGCATTCCCCAAACCTATGACGATAAACGTTGTTGTGCTGAAAAATATAAATGAACATGAGTATCTGGACTTTATAGGGTTTGCATCAAGATTTAATGCTAGACTACGATTTATAGAACTTGAACCCATAGGTGAAGGCAAGAAAGATTTCAATGAGCTGTATACTTCTCTAGACAAAATAGTTGAATTTCTTGAAGGTATAAGTATCAAAAAATACATAAGAGATGTGAACTTGAGACCCGTTTATGTGCTGGATAACGGTATTGAGGTTGAAATAGTTAGATGGTATAGAAACCATAAGTTTTGTCTCTATTGTGATAGAATTAGATTATATAGCAATAGAACATTAAAACCATGTGTAGGATTAAACGACTACATAGATCTACGGAGATGCTTAGAGCCTAAAATAGATGAAGAATGTATAGAGATGATGATGATATATATCAATAATGTTAGGAAACCTTTTTGGAGCACAAACTTAACTTAAACTTGCATCAAATAGTATTGCAATAATATTTATAGCACTAGTTATATCCATGTTAAAAGCTTTTACCTACTTTTACCTACTTGTATACTTTGCAGCATCTTATATCATATAGCAATAGGTTCGAGCCATGAATATCATATATAATGATACTGTTTCACTCAATGAAGATGTGGTCCAGATAGCCATAAGAAACGGATCAATAGATATAAACGCTTACACTAATGCATCATATGGTTTCAGAATCAATATCGACGGTTGCTGGAGTATTGTTTCCACAAACAAAAATAATCCGGAGTTGTTGAATAAATTCAAGCAAACGTCTTTAAATATCATGATGTCGAAAGAATGCGAAGGTCTTGCAGAAGCAGAACTCTATAAAGGATATGTAGAGATAGGTAAGGAACTTCCTGAAGCAGAAGACGTAGCCAGGCTCATTCATAATCTATGTGAAGAAATTAGAGGACTTAATGTAATTAGGTGCGAAATTATCGTAATATTGAAGAACGTAATCAAAGCTATTGAAAGGGATTATAATGATAGAGTGCAAGAACTAAGAAGATTTGTAGAGATAGAGATAGGGTTGCTTGGTAAATCATCACTTGGGTTACCGATCTTTTCGTCAACATATAATGCCCTCATCTCATGGAACTCTAAAGAAGTTCTGAAAAGTATAGAGAATTCTTTTAAATTAGCGGTAGATCGATTAACAAAATCGTATGGAATGAAATCTTTGAAGCCTTATCTGTATGGAAAAGCTACAGTAGTTTTGGATCATAAAGCTACTGCAGCTTTATTCCATGAAATTTCACATATGCTTGATTCTACTTATCTTTATTCACAAAAACTTTTAGGATACAAATTGGGTCCAGATGAACTAGAGGTCTACGATGAACCTTATAGCTATAGTACTCCTTCTATGAGGTTCTTTGATGATGAAGGGGTTATCACTAAGAAAAGAACACTAATTGAAAATGGTGTTGTCAGAGATCTCCATCATACTAGAAGTACTGCCAGAACTATGGGTTCTGAGCCTGGTTCTGCATATGGTTTATTCCACAAACCAGTGCCATTTCATACAGTTCTTACAATTAAGCCAGGTGACTGGAGATTTAATGAAATTCTTGAAGATACAAAAAGAGGGTTCTACGTAGAAGGTGTAGCCATGGCAACTCTAGAGGAGGGATACATAAAATTTATACCAGAATTCAGCTATACTATTGAAAATGGCGAATTTAGAGAACCCGTAAAGATTATAGAAGTTAAAATACCACTCCAAAGCATAAAAACCATTAACGCTATATCGAAAGACACTAAAGTTAGGGCATCGATAGAAAAATCATGGATAGTTTCAGAAGTAGCACCTATAATTAGTCTTGTGGCTTACATACAGTAAAGGTATTTGTTTATATAGAATAGGAGCATTATAGCGTTAAGCAGTATTAGATAGATAGTAATGTGGCTAAATGCACATACATACTTAATACTGATTCTTTCATTATCCACATATGTAATGAATTTTATCTGATCTATAAAGGAATAGTTTTTGATATCATTAGAAACTTCGATAATTATGGTTCTCACAACATCTTCAAAATTAGTTACACCTCTTAATATCGTTGATGGTGTTATTAGAGCAAAGGTCTCATGCCCTATGTATATCATAACGTATCTATACGTAGTTCGTTGCGATTTAATCTCTATAATAGCTTGTAAAGTTTGGGATGTAGGATTATAGATCGAAATATAATTCATGATAGATCTTACTAGAATAGATTTAACCTCGTCATAGCTCTGTTCATGATAAACAACTAAAGATTTGTTTAATCCTCGATATAAATATGGTTTGCTTAAGGAGCATCTATCTATGGATGTTTCTCTAGGAAAGTACATATAACATATCCTGAGATCTTTACAGATATCCTGTAAACACTTCCTAATATCTCTTAACCCAAGCCCAAGTTCATATAATGGTGTAGGTCGTTTTAAGTTGCTCAGAGTTTTGTATACTCTATGTGATGTTTTCTCTAAAGTAACTCCCCCTATAGATGTACCTTGTAATTCTGTCTAGTGATATGAATACCAGTTGAGCTATTTGTGCTCCGTGCTCTATCTCTATGCCATGGTTATTGAAGACTACCAGAAGGCCCTCACCTCGTCCTTCGTACCCGGGGTCCCATACAGCGGTATGTATTGTAGCGCCTATTCTAAGGAGTGTAGACCTAGGTATAGCTATTGCAATAGTGTTCTCAGGAACTTTTACGATCTCCCTATACCTGATTCTGTATCCACCTGGCGCAAGTACGTAAATGCCTTCTTCATTAGGCTTAATCTCATAAACATTAGAAAGTTTTTTCGAGTTGCTGTACAGACCACCTCTATCTACAAAACTGAACACTTCATCTAGGTGTAACTTCATACCACTACAATCAATGTTCTCTTTCAACAGACCTAGTACGGATATTAATGTCTCTGGCGATAAAACTACCAAATTAGGCACCCAATCACCTACTTATAAACCATTAAACATAAATAGTTAAGCTCATCTAATAATTACATAACATCTAATTAATCTAATCAGACTTCACTGAAATCTCTTATCATTTTATGGCAATATTTTTATAGATCTGGCGTTAGTATTTAATTTTAACATTATTGTGAATATAATATGGTAGCATCACCTAGATTTACAGGCTCCTATGGTACTTAACCACTTTCTATCATATTGTATCAATTTTAATGTGTACTAGTAACTATAGCATGGTCTGGTTGTTTTGAGCTTTGAGTAAATAAGTTCCTTATAAATGTATCGTAGATATATAGAGAATTCAAACACCTCTGTATAGCTGCTTTTCTAATCAATTGTAACTAGAGAAGATCTTTATGTTTTATTCTTTGAATGGCTTTCTATCAAGTCTTTTAACTATTGTAAGTAGCAAATGCACCGAACTTTTAATTTTAAATTATTTGGCCTTAAAGTTTGATGTTTTTCGCTATTCCAAATCTTAATGTGTAGATAAAGTAGCTAATGAACTTTATGTACGACAAAAACACTCAGAGGTAGTCCTTGATAATATTGCTGTAAATGCTGTAACTATCAATGTTGCGACACACTTATGGTTAACACGAAATTAAATTGCGTTGTAGTGATTTCCTAGGGTAATGTTGAAGCTGATGCAAATTAAGATAGATAGAACACCTACCAGAGAATCTTCTGTAGACCTAATCTGGTCATTAACTAACTCTCTAGACTAGAGTAGGTAATGTGCTTTATCAGGACAATCTGGTTAAGGAATTATATAAAAATGTTTTATTTGTGTTTGGTTATCCGCATTCTGGATAGTCGTCTGGTACTTTTGCTCTAAAGTATTTTCCTGATGCTGGATCTTGGAACAAACCTATTTTTACTCCTTTTCTACCTCTAGGTGCTAAACTCCAAACCTTCTTAGGCACAAGACTTTTTTCAGCTCCTTCAGGTGTTTTAACACTTACAGATTTACTACATGCAGCCATAACATATACCCAAATCAGAAATAGAGCAAACAAAATATATAAACATGACGTTAAGAATGTAACGAATTCATTGCCAGATAATATCATCTATGACGTATGAATCTAAACTATTTATATTTCAGTTATTGTGTCTCATTTAAATTTAACTATAGGTCCCTTAATACATGTTGTAAAAGCTCTGAGATGCATTTATAAACTGTAATAAGAGTACTTATACAGTGGGATTGTTGTTTAGGTGAGATTTTTGTGGCTCTATATAGGCGAAGAGTTCAGAAAATAGGAAAAGCAACATTTATAATAACTCTACCAGTTTCATGGGCAAGAGAGGTAGGGCTTGAGCCAAGATCTGAGGTATTTCTTGAAGTTTTGCCTGACATGTCTTTACGAGTATATACATCGGTTAGAAGAACGGATAGAGATATTGAAACTCTGATTACTATAGATGAAAGGTACAACGAGCATGATGTTGCTCGTGAAATAATTGCTTATTATATTGCTGGGACTTCTATGATAAAGTTATTGTATAGTGGGGTTAGTAGATCTATAGTAGATAGAGGAATAGACATTGCTAGGGATAGACTTATAGGGCTTGAGGTTATAGATGAAGATGTTGATACTATTACCCTACAAATTGTTGTAGATCCTAATCTAAGCGATATTGAAAGTGTTGTAAAGAGACTTAAGAGGATAGCTATATCTATGCATAGAGATATCATTCTCTATATGATGAAGGATATTGATTCATCAATTCTTGAATCAGTTATTTCTAGAGACAATCTTGCCGATAAACTGTATCTTTTAGCTCTTCGTCAGTTAACGCAAATTCTTAGAGATCCCCATGAAATGAGTAAAAGAGGTATAGATCATATCGAAGCTGTGCATAGAGTTATGTTTATAAAGAGTCTAGAAAGGGTGGCGGATCATGCTGTAAATATTGCTAAGACTGTCAAGTTAGTTAATTCAATTCCTAAAGATATTGTAGAACTTTATAAAGAGACTATTGAAGTCTTTGACCTGATGTCTGATGCATTTATAGCTATGGATAAACTAAAAGCCATAGAACTGGTTAAACGTGTAGAGAAACTTAAGGTAACAGATGAGGAGATAAGAAAGAAAATAGTTATGGATAAATCATTAGATCCCTACTTAACAAGATTATTAGACACTATTTCAAGAATTGTGGCTAGAACAATAGATACAGAAGAAATAGTTATAGACATAAGTTCTATAAAGTTGCTGAAAACATGATATGCATCAAGCCAGGAATACTATTCAATCCGACTCATTTTCATTTCATTGAGGCGCTCAACCAGTTTATTTATACCTTCAAATGTAGGTGTACTTCTGTAGTTACTTAAAGTACGTCTAAGTTCTGGGTAAAGTACCATCAGTATTTTGGCTATTCTCGAGAAAAGTTTCCTACCCTCTGAGTTAAGAACTAGGTTTTTGTCAAAGTATTTCTCTTTGTTATTTACGAGTTCATCAATCAATATATCTACTTCTTTAATCATCAACAACTTTCGTCTATTTTTGGGATCCACATTAACATACCTCTATCTCTATAGGATGTATTAAAATATTTAATTTTTATCATAAAGATGATGTGTTGGGTGTATATTATGAAGCTTCAGAGATTTAACGTAAGATATGGGAGAACTGTTGTATATTTTGGTCCAGAGTCTTTTAAGAACCTAGAGAATGTTATAAATAGATACAAGCGTGTCTATGTGGTTACGAGTAGGAGCGCGGCAAAAGTGAGTGGAGCACTTGGAGATATTCTATCTATTTTAAGTAGCTATAATATTGAATACGAAATTTTTGATAAGATTGAACCAAATCCCATGCAATACATTATAGAGCAATTAGCAGATGAACTAATTGAGTTTAGTGCGGAAGCTGTTATCGGTATAGGTGGAGGAAGCGTTATAGATTCGGCAAAGATTGCTTCAGTTCTATCTATTTGTGGCGGAAATATTAAAGACTATGTGTATGGAGTTAGACAGATCCATGGAGCTCGACCTATTATAGCTGTCAATCTAACGCATGGCACAGGTTCTGAGATCAATAGATATGCTGTTGTAACTATTGATGCTCCAAGAACAAAATTTGGAATAGCATCTGAATATCTATATCCATTAGCAAGTATTGATGATCCACGTTACACTCTTTCGTTACCTCAAAAACAGATAGTATATACAGCTCTAGATGCCTTCTACCATGCTTATGAAGCCGCTACAGGTAAAGATACATCACCTTTTGTACTTACTCTGGCTGAAGAGATAACAAAACATGTAGTCAATTGGCTACCCATAGCCATTAAAGATCCTAATAATATTGAGGCTAGATACTGGCTTCTCTATTCATCCATGTTAGCAGGTATAGCTATAGATAATAGTCGTGCCCACATAATACACGCTATAGAGAATGTGTTGAGTGGGATCAACGTAAACCTTCCACATGGTGCTGGTCTAGCCATTCTAGGTCCTCAAGCGACTATCTATATACATAGAGCTGTACCAGAATACTCATATAGAGTTCTGAGATACATAGATTCCGGTATAAGACCTTCAAGAGATGATGCAGAAAAAGTTGGCAAAGCTATAACAGAGTTTCAACAAATGTTAGGCCTTAAAGAAAAGCTAAGTGATTATGGTTTCAAAGAAGAAGATGCTGATACTGTTGTAGATGCTGTTTTTAAAGCACTAGGCTATAGCTTAAGGCTTGTACCCTTTAATGTAAGAGAAGATGATATTAGAGATATATATCTTAAATCTATATAGCTAGGGATAAAATAGATTGAGAGTACTCTACATAGGAAATTTAACTCTAGACAAAGTAGGTGAAAGACTTAGAGTAGGTGGGTCAGGTTACTATGGTGGAAGAGCTTTAGCGGCATATCTAGATGTAGAAACATACATTCTTACTAATGTTGACGAAAATTATAGAGGACTTGTTCTAGGTTTACTCAATAGCTATGGTATAAAGGTATTTGAGATAAAGTCCAATAGTATGCCTATATTCATTATAAATAGTGGAAAAGCTGTAGAGTTTCAAGGAACATCAAGTAAAATCTCTAAAGAAGTTATAGAGAGTTATTTAAAAATGGGAGAATTCAATATAGTAATTATTGCGCCAATAATGAGAGAAACCGATATAGATTCCATATACTTGATTGAGGATTTTAGTCGATCTACAATTAATGTGGTAGCTCTCGATATTCAGGGATTTGTTAGAAATATTAGAGACAATAGAATTACTTGTGAATGGATAGAAGGTTTAGAACTTATGCTGCCGTATATCGATATAGTTCACGGCAATATTAAGGAGTTTTGTTTTGCTAAAGAAGAACAGATGGTTATTAAGAGTATCAAAGAGCTTAGTACCACATTAGATACAGCATTTCTAGTTAGTCTCGATGTTAGAGGAACATATCTAGTCTATTCAGGAGAAGTACTTTACATACCTTCATTATCCGTGAATACTGTAGATGAGGTAGGTGCTGGTGATGTTCTTCTAGCAGTGACATCGTATTATAGAGCTAGAAACGAAAATATATTGAGTTCATCTATAAAGGGGATCATCGCGGCTTCACTTAAGGTTGAAAATGCTTATAGAGATTGGTTTGATAGAGAGACTATAGAGTCTATAGCACAAAGTCATGAAAAAATGATTAAGGTTATCAGTATATGAATAAGAAAGAAGTAAGTACTAACAGAATTGTTAGGGAAATTCTATCCAGAAAAGATCCTGCTGGATATTATGTAGTTGTAGCGATCAATAGTACTGAATTGAAAGAGATACTAAACAGATATAAATATGGAGATATTATTGTTGAAGATATTGGAGGTATCACCATAATTAGAAGTAAAACTAGAAAAATTGTAGAACTACTTACACGTGAGCTAGTATCTAAAAAGCTTCTAGCTGATACTTAAACAGTATGTATCTGTATGGATATTCTCCTCACATGGTTATGAACAGATCTTGTTTCAAGAAGATATATATCGTCATCAGGTGATAAAACTAGAGAACCATCCATAATAGGAACTGCGATATTTGTTGAAATCAATGTTGATATCAGATGTGCATATGCATTACCGTGTCTCCAGCCATTGAATGGAATAAGTCTACAGATGAAATTTAGAAAATCTTTATACATTCCTCTACTAAGTACTACAAGGGCTGGTGTAGCTCCTTCAACAGATAACCAAACCAATCCTATACTAGCTTTACATTCACGAATAACCTCTTTGACTGCATATGTTATAGGATGTAGAACCATTGGCCCGTAGGTTCTAACCTCAACTATCTTTGAATAAACCTTCAAGAACAATCACCAGAGACTTTTCTCCACTAATTCTAGAAACATCAATAAATACTATCTTCTTAAATTGACCAAGGAAAAGAGAGTTATTGACTATAGGCACAACAACGCTTTTACCCAACAATATACTGCAGAAACCACCATCCATGCAGCCAATTTTTTTCAAAAATTCTTCAAGATCTGCCAGTAATTCAGGTTCATATTCTATCTCTACTACACTACAACCTTTTTCATTTGTATAAACTACAGCTAAACCTTTACGGAGATTATTTTTATAAACGAGTTCCGCTATATAGGCAGTTACATCCTGAGCACCATAACCAGAGCTCTCTAATGAGATTCTATAGATTCTAATATCCATAGACTACACCATTCACACAAAATCATGTAGCCCAGCCTATATTAGGCTATCATAAAACATGAAGTGTATAAGGATTACATCTATATGTGACTTTAGCATCCTTTAAGCTTCTATCTCTTTTCCTATCAATGATTCTAGAAATGCAATCCTCTTATATATTGGCGGATGTGTTGAAAGCATCTCCTCAAAACCTACTAACGATTCAGCTAAAGAATATATGAATAATGGTTTGATCTTGCTATCGGCTATAAGTTTTCTAGCACCAGTAGATCTATAGAATTGATCAAGAGATTTCAAAGCACCTATCATGGCAAAAGGCGAGGTAACCTTAGCCCCATGCGCATCAGCATAGTGCTCCCTTAATCTCGATAGAGATAAGACAGCTACCTGCAGCAAAATGCTTACAACAATAAGTACCACACCCACTATCATAAACAGCATTCCTCCTCCAGATCTTCTTCTTTCACCACCATCACTATACCTATCCACGAACCCAATATATAGGAGGAATCGACCTACAAAGTATATCGTTGATGGAATTAAACCAAATAACATTATAACAGCATTATCTCTATGCTTGTGGTGTCCAAGTTCGTGACCAATTACAGCTTCAAGTCCATCTCTACTAACGGTTTTAAAAAGACCTGTTGTGATAGCTACATATCTACCCATTAGAGGCGATGAATAGGCAAAGGCGTTAGGAATAGGCATTTCAGCAACAACAGCCTTAGGAGGTTTCATACCAGCTCTAGTAGCAACTCTATCAACAATCTTCTGAAGCTGAGGATCGTATCTGCATCTATACATGACATTGATTATAGCTGGAGCTACAAGCCATGAAATAAGAGACGGTATTAAAGCGAAAAGAATCGCTATGATAAACAATGTGGTAGCTAGTTGGTAATCAAGTAAGTATGTTACAAACATAAATACGAATATAGCTCCACTTATAACAGCAAGAGATGTCGAAATCATAGACGCTTTAAGATGATCCAGATCTATGGGAATTCTCTTTTCAATAAATCTACCTATACCTAGGCCGATCAATATAAGTACAGTTATCGAGAGACCGTAAACAACTATATCGATAATCCACCACATCCACCAGAATCTAAACGGATAGAGACCTATAGTTTCAGCAACTCCCGGAGCTAGTAGCGATAGAATTATCTGTATAACAACTAAAGTAAATACTACCAGCAACAACATACTAAGGATTAACATGATTTTTCCACGAACTATCATAAGGTTCCCGGAATATGGTCTACAGATTGGTGAGAAATTAAGCTTAACGTTGTTTATCTGGAATATCAGTATAAATTTTGTCGATATACACTATATACTGGTTATAAACATGGATCTGAAGTGTATTCAAGAGTATATAAAAAAAGAATACCTTGAGAGAGACAGCGCAAGAGGTCTTTATGCTACATTTACGTGGCTTATTGAAGAGGTAGGTGAATTAGCTGAAGCAATTCTAAATGGCGATAAAGAGGGTATTGAAGAAGAGATAGCAGATGTTATTGCATGGACCTTAAGTATAGCTAATTTACTTAATGTAGATGTTTCGAAAGCATTTAAAAAGAAATACAGTGGTTCAAAGATATGTATCTCAGATGTAGATTAATGTGTAAGAGATATAACATGTTGTTACACTTGACGTAGTACTTAAAACATTTATATTTCTTAGTGTAAGTAGTTTAAACATCTTTAAACATCATTACATAAAACTTATATATGCGGATCCAATACTATTTATTTGGTGATAAAAATGAAGGTGCTGATTCTAAGCGATAAAGATGTATCAGACATAATGGATATGAGTAGAGTCATAGAACTTATGGAGATAGTTTTTCGTGAAAAAGGATTAAAAAGAGTTCAAATGCCACCAAAAGTATATCTATTCTTTGATAAATATCAAGGAGACTTAAGGGCTATGCCTGCCTACCTAGAATCGCTAGATATAGCTGGGGTGAAGCTTGTGAATTCACATCCAATGAACCCCGATGTCTATAAACTTCCAACGGTTATGGCAACAATACTGCTCTTCGACCCAAAGTCAGGTAAAATTCTATGTATAATGAATGGAACATGGATAACAGGTGCGAGAACAGGTGCGACAGCTACGGTAGCAACGAAATATCTAGCTAATCCTAATGCAACCTCTATAGGGATAATTGGTGCAGGATTCTTAGCAAAATTCCATATAGAGGCCTTTTCAAAGATTGTAGATATGGAAAAGGTGTACATATATGATGTAGTTAAATCAAAAGCAGAAAAATTGGCTAAAGAAACAGAAGAAAAGCTAGGAATAAAAACAATAGCTGTTGACACTCCTAGAGAGGCTATTGAACCTGTAGATGTATTAGCTACACTAACACCAAGTAGAAAACCAATAGTAAAAAATGAATGGGTTCATGAAGGAATACATATAAACGCTATGGGAGCAGATGCACCAGGAAAACAAGAGCTAGATCCAGAAATACTAAAAAGAGCAAAAATAGTTGTGGATGATATAGAACAAGCAGTACATAGTGGAGAAATAAATGTGCCTATATCACAGAAGATAATATCTGTAAAAGACGTATATGCTGAACTAGGGGAGATAGTTGCAGGAATAAAGAAAGGTCGAGAAACAGATAAAGAGATAACAATATTCGATTCCACAGGATTAGCAATACAAGACGTAATAGTGGCACACTACATCTATGTAGAAGCACTAGAAAGAGGTAGAGCACAAAAAATCAGTTTATGATGAATTTAAGAACCTAAACAGAGACTAAAGCATATCAAGAATTAAGAGAATGAGTAAATCGTTAGTTGAAGATCTATCTACAATAGTAAAAAGACTTAATATTTGTATTGAACTTAGATAGGAGATGGATCCTTGGGGTTCTCGGTACCACCGGTATGAACTATACTCACTCTTATGATCGACATCAATAATGCTATAATCATGATTATTATTGGGAGATATCTGGTTGATTTAATTAGTATGCTGATTTCTCTTTTTTGCATCTGCTGGCACCAAATCTCTGTATTATCTAAATGGAGTATTATGTGTTAAAGTACAAAGATTCTTTAGGTGCTTGATCTAGAAACTTAATTATCTTGATGCTCCATGATCTCGTAATTTTGAAGCACTTATAAAGGAGTTCTAACAGATATTTTTAAGTAGTAGTGTAGTTATATATTGAAGAGTTTGGATGTGTGATATTTTGACCATAGTTAGACTCAGCAAGGTAGCTGAAAAGAAGCTCTCAAAAATTCTAGAGCATCTTTATGTATCAAGTGTTTTAACGTCTTCAGAGATTCTCAGAGAATTGAGAGATGAAGGAATAGTTAGATACAGAAAGACAAAATATGTCAAGAGTTTCTTTAAATTCATTGATAACATGGGTGTCTCTCTCATACCCGATCTTCTTATTCACAAACTTAGGTTAAAGGGTATTGCTATTATTACTAAAGTCAAGAAAGTAAGAAAATGCAACGGTCTCGCCAATGTGACTACATCAATACCTTTTGTTAGATCCGTTGTCCTATCTATTCCTAACATAGTCATGATATCCTTGTATGTTCCCGAGAATATGGTTAATATCTATAGGAATTATGAAGGTGTTAGAGGTATTGATGTAAGTACATATCTTTATGAGTATGTTATCAGATCTAAACCATTGCCAGAGTATTTACTTAGAGCTATTGAAGGACCTATAGAAGATATCGTCAATAGTAAGTCATTTGAATCATGTTTTAGTAAACCGCTATTTCTACCAAGTGACTGGGATGGAAAACCAAAGATAGATGGTCTTGCGCTAAGTGTACTAGACGCACTTCTGATAAATCCTACACTTACACTTAAAGAATTATCTGAAATTCTTGGTAACAAGTTCAGTAAAAAGTTTGCACTACAGAAAACTAGGAAAGCTGTTAATAGAGCCTCAAAATTTATTTTTGGATACAGGGTAGCTATAACAAAAACTGCCTACATATCGAATCTAAAGATGGGCATCGTTATTGATGGTGTAATTGATCCACAAGCTCTATGCTTATCTATAGCTAGGCATCCACTCATGATTGCTTGTAGCTGGTGCAACAATAGTAAAAAGGTTATACTTTATCTATCTCTACCTGAGGGCGGGATTTCAGAATTTAAGAATAATTTGCTTTGGTTTCTTGATCAATTAAAGGGATACATTGTTGATTCTTTTGAATATATATTTGTAAAAGGCTACACAAGTGTTGTTAATATTCCTTATACGGAGTGGGTTCCTTCGATAAAGTCCTGGAAGTATGTTGAAGATCCTATACCTATAATTTTAAATCATTTAAGAAGTTCTGAGTGTATTGAGATCTAGCTTATTTTTCATCAGTCCTGAGATCTCTTCTTTAAATGTATTTGGATCACAGATAAATAGCTCCGTCCATTGATCAAGATCACACTCTTCATTAATAGCGGATAAAAGTGGCTTAATGAATAGCAGCTTGATTATGGTTTTGGTCTCCATGATATTATTTGTATAATTGGAAACAATGTTTATGAGTTTTTCTGGATCTAGTAGTAAGAGATCTATACATTTTTTACCATAACTTTTTAGACATAATGAGTTCAAAACATGTAGAAAACCTGGTGCAGTTTCTGATGTCTCTCTTTCTATATCCTTAATCAGTTTCTTCTTCATAAATATATCTACCTCAATGAATTATGTAGTACGGTATCTGATATATGTGAAGATAGTGGGTTATTTCATGATTAGATCACAAAATTTATAATCTCTGTATTACATATATTATTCAATTCAAGATTAATTGAAATAAATATGTAATTAATAATACGATAATCCGTATAGATCTCATTAAGATATTCTTAGTACTGGTGAGCCTTTTGTTTTTGCCATTTTTAGGTCTCTCAAGGCTTTATTTACATTATTTAATGTATAGCTTTGGATATGTATATCTATTGGATGTAATTTCACTATTTCTAGAAGCTCTTTTACATCTGCTCTAGTAACGTTTGCAACGCTTTTCAATTCTTTTTCTTGCCAAATATGTTTTAAATAGTCTAGGTTTACATCAGTTTGCTTTCTTATAACATTTATAACAAGTTTTCCCCCTCTATCTAGAACCTCTAGAGCTCTAGCAACTGTTTCTCCTACTGGTGTAAAATCTATTGCTCTATTTATTTTCTTTGGAGGATCTTCTTGAGGATTTCCTACCCAGTCTGCTCCAAGTTTTTTAGCCAGATCCTTATGGTGATCACTTCTCGTAAATACATAGATTTCTGAAGAGGGATACAGTTTTCTAGCTATCTGTATAACTATGTGTGCTGATGATCCAAAGCCAAACAATCCTAGTCTAAGCCCGTCAATCATTTGGACAAGTTTCAAAGCTCTATAACCAACAGCACCTGCACACATAAGTGGAGCGACATATTCATCATCTAAATTCTTTGGTACACGGTACATATAGTTGCTATATACAGCTACATATTCTGCATACCCCCCATCTATATGACATCCAATAGCTTTGAATTCTTCACATAAATTTTCTTGCCCAGATCTGCAGTAGAGACATTGATTACATGTGTGTCCTATCCATGCTATACCAACTCTATCACCTATACTGAATTCATTCACATTTTTACCATCATCAACAACTTTGCCAACAATTTGATGCCCGGGTATATCAGGCAGTTTACATTTAATTCTTCCCTCAATAATATCTATATCCGTATAACACATACCACATACAGATACCTTAACTAAAGCTTGATCAAAGTTTATGATGGGATCATCTACATCGTCTATAGACAGAGGTTCTTCAATCCATGGAAGCTCTGGATATCTTCTGCTGCATCCTTCAGCTTTAATCTCTACGTTATTTCTGAGTACTGCAGCCTTCATAGATACCCCTTATGCCTGATCTATATCTCTACTACTCTTTTAATTTGTTTATTTCCTCAATTATTCTTCTATACGTTGGGGGCTCTCTTTTTCTAGAAACAAATTCTACAACTACATGTTTAACCTTATGTATAGCCTTTCTGATTTCGTTCTCTACAATCTTGCTAACTGTTTCCAAATCCTCTACCTCTATGTTTTCATTAATTTCGACCTCAAGTACAACAAGGTATTCATTCTCGGTTAGCATGATAGCTTTAAGCTCATTAACGTCAGCTACATTAGGTATGAATAAAACTGTGTTAAGTATTTTTAAGAGTTCTTCTTTAGGTGGAGCTCTACCTATGAGAACTAAGAAGTATCTATAACCAAGTACTATGGACGAGATCAAGAGTATTATAGAAACAATAACGCCACCTATACCATCAACAAAGTTATTCGCAGTCACAACAGATGTAAATGCTATAATGCTTCCAAAGAAATCTACCATACTATCTACAAAGGTACCTGTTGTTACAGGGTCAAAATCATTTTTGGAAGCTATTGAGATCATCATGTTAAAGCTGTTGAGGATTAAAGCTATCAGAGCAAATACTATAGCCTTGCTACTCGAACTAAGGATTCCATCATGAAGTAAGACTTCTATAGACTTTATAAACGATATGGAGAAAAGGAAGCCACCTATAATAGATATGGATATCAAACTAAACACGTAGAGAGCCCTACTCATACCGAACGGATACGCTATACTACTTCTCTTCTTTTTTGAGAGTATTAAGCCAAATATTAGGAAACCTAGACCTATACAGTCACCTAAATCGTTAAGAACATCTGCAAAAAGTGAAATTGAGTGTGTATCAATAAAGCCCAGGATCTTGAATGTTAATGTGGCGAGATTTACTGAAAATGATATGTATACAACATGCATATTAGTAGAGTACCTCAGATACACAAGATCAAGTAAGGTTATTAATACTTAGTGCACCTAGTTTTTAAGCTAATTGCTTATCAACAAAACATACAAACAATCGTAGACCTTATTGTTTATATAGATCTATATACATGTAAACGTCATATATATAGATCTATATAAACCTTACCTATTGATCTATATTATTCTTATAGAAATCGCTTTTGTTCTAAAGACCTTTTGCATAAATATGGTGACATAATTGTTTTCACTCTTAATGGTTGGATTAGCTCTGTCAGCAGCAATAGCTTGGTCTATCGGTGGTAATGATACAGCAAACTCTATAGATGCTATTGTTGGTGGAGGGGCTCTTGATGTAAAGAAGGCTATGGCTTTGTTTGCTGTATCTCAAGCTGTTGGAGCTATTGTTCAGGGCTATATGGTTATGAAGACTATTGGTAGAGGTGTTGTTCCAGATATAGATGTTGTTGAGGCTGTAGCAGCAACTTTAGCAACCTTTATATGGATAACTATAGCAACTCTCAAGGGGGTACCAATATCTACGACACATAGTGTTACTAGTGCTGTCATAGGTATAGGTATAGCCAAATGGTTACAAGGCGGTCTTATGTCCATAAAGATTGATGCCGTTTTAAAGATTATAATTAGCTGGATTTCATCTCCTTTAGCATCAATAGCTTTAGCAATACCTCTCTACAATCTCTTTAGCCGGATATTTAGTCGATGGTCTATAGACAACAGTATAGCTAAGGTCATTCTCATATTTGTTACAACTTTTTCTGCATACTCCTTTGGTGCAAACGATGTTGGTAATGCAACAGGTGTTTATGTAACTATTACAAGCAGGTACCTCGGAATACCTGATACTGAGACTATGAGACTTCTCGCGATATTTGCATCATTCTTTATAGCATTAGGGGGGTTTACTGTCGGTAAAAAAGTTGTAGAGACTCTGGCTTTCAAGATTACGAGACTCGATATACCTATGGCTCTGGCTTCTGAAGCCTCTAATGCTTTAGTTGTATGGATTTTCACAACACTACCGTATATACTGTTTGGCTATGGATTACCTATATCAACGACATACGCAACAGCAGGATCCATAATAGGCGTAGGCATAGCCAAGAATAGAGGCCTTAGGGGAGTAAACGTGAAAACCATAGTATTCATAATGAGTGCCTGGATCTTAACATTGCCTTTAGTAGCTTCGGCAAGTATAGCTATATACTCTCTTATTAAAACCTTTATATAGGTGCCGTAATGTGACGTTTTGGAGCTGGATATCTATGAGAAGAAGAAAAGAGATACTCGAAATGTATGTAAGACACGTTGATAAGGTTATAGATGTGGTAAAACATGCAGAAAAGCTTATAGAAGCTCTAGTTGAAGGAAGTGAAGAGGGAGTTTTAAGGGAATGGCAAAATGTTTTTGAATCAGAAAGAAGAGCTGATGAATCCAAAAGGAGTATTTTAGCAGAATTGTCTAGAGAGATATTTCATCCAATAGATAGAGAAGAGCTCGTGAGATTAATAATAATGACTGATGATATAGCTGATTATGCTAAGGCATGGAGTAGAAGAGCAGCACTATATGCACCAAACAGAATACCAAACGATATAGGTAAGAAACTTATATCAATGTCTAGAAAAGTTCTAGATGCTGTAGACTTAATCAAACAGGCTGTAGATACTTTAGCTAAGGATCCTAAGAAAGTTCTAGAAATAGCTAACTCTATAGAATCTCTAGAAGAAGAGGTTGACGATATTAGACATGATCTATTCAAATCTGTACTTAGTTTCTGCAATAATACACAGCCCTCACAGTGCATATTGATTAAAGAAGTCATGGACTCTATAGAGAGTGCAGCAGATAAGTGTGAAGATGTAGGAGATCTGTTCAGAAGAATAGCACTTCTATCAATATAAACCTGTAGTTCAATAATATATTTATTAGTACCTATATATTGTTCTAATACATAAGTACATAAGAGTTAACATATGATGCTGTAATAATGACGTTTTATATCTCTAACTCTTGGAAGGAGATTGAATATAGACTATGGGAATTAACGATGTACCTCATCTTTTAATTTCTTGTAATTGGCGATACACACTTTACGAGATTTGATAAAAACAATGATACTGTTTATTAAATTATGTACATCGCAGAGTATCTAAGAAACGACTTTATTGGTATCCAGTACACTAATCCATTTACAAGGTACGGTATCGCTAGATTTATTTAGTGATATACATACTATGTTTATTGATACACATAGCGAGTTAGAGGATTTTGAAACATGAATATGATTATTTTCTACAATAGTATATTTTATAGACATAAACCACCTCAGGGTATTTACCATCCTGAGAATCCCAAACGTTTAGATATAGCATTGAATGGAATTAGAGCTAACGATCTTTGGGAACATATAAAGAATGTTAATGTTGTTGAGGATAGGTATCGTAATTACAAGTTGAGGATACATAGTGAAGACTATATAGCTCTAATTGATAATTTCTGTAGTAGCGGAAACGAGGGTTTTATTGACAGTGATACTTATGTATGTAGAGACACCTGTGCTGTAGCTAATTACGCTTCATATCTTTCTGCACACGCAATGGAGATAGCTTTAGACACTAAAGGAACATTAATTTTTGTTCTTGCTAGACCTCCAGGTCATCATGTAGGTCTGAATGGTAGAGCTATGGGCGCACCTACACAAGGGTTCTGTGTATTCAATAATATTGCTATTGCAACAACGTATGCTCTAGATAAAGGTTACAAACCTGTAGCCATAATTGATATAGATGTTCATCATGGAAATGGTACTCAAGAAATATTCTGGGAGGACCCAAACGTAGTACATATAGATGTTCATGAACATGGTATATATCCTGGGACTGGCTATAGTAATGATCTTGGTGGTGGAGAAGGTTATGGGACCAAGATAAATATACCTATGTCTTCGTTTAGTGGTGATAATGATTATATCTATGTATTTAAAGAGATAGTTTCTCAACTAATCTACAACATAAAGCCCAAGGTATTGGCTATTTCAGCAGGATTTGATGCTTATAAAGATGATGGATTAGCATCCATGGAGTTAACGGAGAACTTCTACAAATTCTTTGGATCAGTAATCAGTCAGTTTGTTAAAGAGTTAGGGATAAGTGCTATAGCTGTTCTGGAAGGCGGATATAGTATAGGTTTGGAGAGAGGATTACCGGCACTACTGAAAGGATTCGTTGAGCCAATAGATATAAATATTGAAACAGCTGAAGCATCTAGAACAACAATATATACAGTAAAGAGTATGCGAAACATTATTAAGGATTTCTACAAGCTTTGAAGTTCTCAATAACATATTCTCTAGAAGTTCATTAACCTTATAGCCAATCTAACCCCTTAATAAGTTAGTAAGTTTCATTAAACCTATGGGGTAGATATTAGTGAAGAAAGAGAAAACAGTTTTATTATTGATTAGCGACACCCATATACCAGAAAGAGCCTCAGAAATCGATGTCAAAATCATCAATCATATTAAACTAAGTAGGTACGATATTGTTGTTCATGCAGGTGATTTAACAGAAGAGTATGTCCTAGACCAGATAAAACATTTTGGAAAATATATGTATGTAGTTCAAGGCAATATGGATTACCTAGATTTACCTGAGGAAGAGGTTTTCGATATATATAGTATAAGGTTTGGAGTTGTTCATGGTGATCAAGTTAGACCTAGAGGAAATATAGAGGCTCTTTCAACAGTAGCTAGAAGACTTGGAACATCGATATTAATATCAGGACATACACATTATCCATTCATATCACTTGATTCTGCAGGCATTCTACATATTAATCCAGGTTCTGTAACTGGAGTATGGGGAGGTGGTGGAGGTACAATGCTTCCATCATTTATAGAATTAGAGGTATATAGTGATGGTACAGTAACGGTAAAGCTCTACGAACTTATAGGTGACAAGATTGAACTAAAAAGAATTGAGAACTACAGATTCACGTAACGTAAGGTTATAAGCTATGAGAGATGACGGGACATAATTGACCATAAAAATACTATATGCAGAGAATATATACATCCATCTAGGTATAAATGCTTAATTTCATAATCTTTATTTTATGTTAATTTAAAATATTTTAAAATATTTTAGATAATCCTTAGACTCTGCAAGAGCGCCAAAAGTACCATACTACTTTCCTCTAGCTAAAGGTATCTCGTCAAGTTCCTCTGGAGGCTAATAATTATATGCCTTAATTACTTTGAAGGATATCGTAAATAAATCATCTACTATAGCTCTTCTAATGTTCGTTTGTTGAAGTATAGAGAGAACGTCTATAGAATTGTTTTGTCTTTAAGACAAGGATTCCATCTTTAGTGTGGTCGTAACAGCCATGTTCGTAGATTGATATTGGTTCATATATCCTTTCATACTCATTATCAAAGGCTACAGCATGATGATCACATAGTGTCTCACCATAACAATGTCTGATGGATATTTTAGATACTTTATTTATATTTGTTTCAGAGATTTTTGATATTGATGTCTCCATTCTATTGATATCGATAAAGACATAATTTCGGAAGCGGGAGTAGTTATAGCAGTAGATCTTAATGAACAACCGGCCAAAATTATCAAACTTAACTCTAGCATGTTTTGTAACGTATAGTGTTATTAAGAGTTCTTAATGGGTATCTGGTGATGATGCTATGGGTCGAGCGGTTAATTTCCTCTCTATTTAATGGCATGATAACTGTTATTCTGTAGTTACGCTTTTTAATTTTCTTTAATAGATAAAGATGTGACTATATGTTCTTTACATATGTTCGATGTATATGGTACTAATGTTATAGTTATTCCAAGTGTAAGATATTGTTACATCTAATTTTACTTTTTCTATCGTATCTATTTTATTCGTTCTATCAATAGTTATACAATTCATGAATTATCAGATTGTGTTTAGACAATAACAGTTCAGCTATCTGTACAGTATGTGTTCCAGAATCAGAATTATATTTTGAGTACAGGGTAAAGTTTAGGGTGTTCAGCATTTTGAATAAGAAGATTAAGCTCACTAGAATAGCCATGAGGATATATATGCATTTAGTAAGAAGCAAAGAACCATTAGGTGTCAGAGAAATAGCTAGAGCACTACATCTTTCACCAAGTACTGTTCACTATCATTTGAAGAGATTAGAAGAATTGAGTCTTATACAGAAAGAAGGTGATGGCTATAGAGTTAAAGAGATAGTAAATCCTGAAGAATTTGTGATTATAGGTAGAGCACTTGTACACAGACTAACTATATATTCATTCTTCTTCTTGGGAATAGATATAGGTATAGTAATATCATGTATAATTCATGGGATCAATATTGATAGGGTAATAACGTTACTGATCTCATCTATAGCTTTTGTACTTTTATTTATTGAAGGATTAAATTATTCGCGACGGCATCAGGAATAAGCTTTTTAATTACCTTAAATCTATCTAGATGCTAAAAAGTTACTTTAGTTCTGGTGAGAAATATTGATGAATTATGTACCAATAATACTTGTCTCTATAGTTTCATCTATAGTAACAATGGTATCAGCAGTCTCATCTATAGCTATTGAAAAAAAGTTCGGATTCTTGTGTAGAGATGTACATAAACCTTACGAACATTTTGTTCCATGTATAGGGGGATTCGCGCTCTATCTAGGATTTTGTATTGGTCTGTATTTGATGCTCTTTTTGAACATGATTGACTCTAAACTGTTTATTGTATCAATGCTTTCTTTATCTATTGCAACACTTTTAGGTTTTCTAGATGACATTATTGGTTTGAGGTCTAGGTGGAAGATAATTCTAGGTTTACTACCCGCGGTACCAATACTAATGTTAGGCTGTTATGTGCCAAGACCTTGGCTACCTTTCATAGGTTACACACGAATACATATTGTATACCCGTTACTGATTCTTTTATCTTCTACCATATATGTTAATGGCGCAAATATGATAGATACTCATAACGGAACCTTACCTATGTTCGTACTTACAGTTAGCTTATTTGCATTTCTATTAAAATTGTTTATACGTGCGGAATTCCAGGACATATACATTGCTCTACTTATAGTAGTTGTTATAATATCATATCTAGTGTTCAATATATATCCAGCAAAACTATTCAATGGGAATACAGGCTCACATCTCTTAGGCTCATTACTATTCCTTATTACCGTACTCCTTAGATTAGAGTTCTTTGTGGTATTAGCCTCGATACCTATGTTCTTAAACGGTTTCTACTATGTTTCATCTGTCAGAGGATTCATACAGAAAGAAAAGATAGATAGGCCCACATATGTAGATAGAAATGGTTGTATCTATCCAAAGTTAGGGGTACATCAATTAACATTTGTCAAGATTTTATTGATATTTGCGAAAAGCTCGTTTAACGAAAAAGAGCTTATTACCATAATGTATTCGATATATCTATTTACATCATTCTTAAGTTTTATGATGTGTATTCTTCTAGGTTACAGCTAGCAATAAGTTGCTAATCTGCTCATTTTCGATATAATGAATACTGTATTGCATTAGTAAGTAGTTTACGTAAGATCACCACAAACACAAGTAATTTCATGGATAAGTCTATGTAGCTCTTCTAATCCTAGAAGATTTTTTGCAGATATTTTTGGTATTCTGGTGACTTTAGTGTACATAGCTATAGTGTTCAGTATATTGCTCATCATCTCTCCATATACACCTTGGCCCATCAAATGTTTAGTAATAGTATCTACATCGCTAATTATATCTCCAACTATTTTATCCACATTAGCTATATCGATTTTATTTATAACCGGAATAACATCCACACCAAGTCGGGTCTGTATTGCTACTGTCATTATTGCTAGGAATGCATAATCTTCGTAGCGTTTCATAACCTCTGCATCAGTAACAAATATTGCCACAACATGTCTAAAGTATTTCTTCAAGCTATTCATAAGTTTGTAAGCTATATCTCTAAAGAGGAATATTTCCATTTGGCCAGGTGTATCAATGAGTATAAATTGATTATCAATATCTTTAAATACATGTATTATATCGTCTATTTTACTAGATATGATGTCCATGGACTTAACAAGAGCACCATTGGGTCCTAGACGGTATTCTTTTGAGATTCTATCTATATTAATTATGATCCGTATATCATAATCATGCTCGTAGGGAATAAAGATTGCTGCGGGATCAAGATTAACTTTATATGTCTTGTAGCCAAATTCTCTATAGAGCCATTTAGAGTAAGCGTAGACAGTAGTAGATTTGCCTGAACCTGCAGGTCCAATAAATACAGCTATAGTTTTTGTTGTCATCTATATCACAGTAACTCTTATTACTTGCTCAGCTTATTTCGTTTGCATATGAGGAACATAATGCTCTAGCATGTTGAAAGTCTATAACTTATGTATATCAGAGAGCGAAAGCTTTTTGTATCTGTTAAAAGAAAAGTAGGGAAAGTATAATAGTAGCCGACACATGAGTGAAGTTTATGGATCTTATTGACGAGAATGAATATATATCACGTAAACACCTTATCTCTAATGAGAGTAAGGGTTTTGTTCTCGTATTCGATAACGGTATAACTGTGTCAATCAATGGCTTTTCTAAAAATGGGAACAGAATAACTGAAGACATTCTCGATGAAATTGCTGCAGCTATAGTAGCTATTAAAATGTATATGAGTTCTAAATCTAATGGAAAAGATCGGAATGGTTATAGTACTAGAAATGGTAATGGCAAACAGGGTAACAACCATCTATGGTATAGATCTTGGTTAAATGAGATCACAAAGGGATATGATATTAATCCTTATAGAAGATCTGTCTTCTTTGATCAAACTTTATCATGATTCTAAATAATGATTATAAGGCACAGAAGTAGCAAGTTAATTAAGCTGAATATTTATAGTTGATGGTTTGTTTCTGTAGATTGGTGAGAAATATAGGAGCACCGATATTAGCTGTTCACTTAGGTGCTGGTGATTGGAGTATAGACAATGGTCTGAAAAACAGACTTGAGAAACTCGTTCGAGACGCTCTAGAGGAAGGATATAGAGCTGGATTAACGGGCTCTGGTATAGATATGGTCGTTAATGCGATAAGTGTACTTGAGGATTCAGGTCTAGTTAATGCAGGTTTAGGTAGTACAGTAGATATTTCAGGAAACATATCTATGGATGCAGGTATAATGTATAGCGGTAACAGTAAAGCTGGTGCTGTTGCTTATGTCAAATATCCGCGCAACCCCATTAGGTTAGCAAGATATGTTCTAGAGAATACTGATCATGTGTTAATAGTTGGTGATGCTGCAGACACTCTTGCAATGAAGTTAGGTTTAGAAAAACATCCAGGTCCGCTAGAGAGGGCTATGAAAAGGTACAGCGAAATTGTTGAAAAGATAAGGAAAGGAGTTATCGAGAGGAGGTTCTATGAAAACTCAATTAAGTTGTGGATAAAGTTAGGATTTCTAGATACTGTAGGAGCTATAGCTAAAGACAAGTCGAATGAATTTGCCGCGGCTACAAGTACTGGTGGTGTTTTTCTAAAACTACCTGGAAGGGTCGGCGATTCTCCTATACCAGGAGCGGGATTCTATGCAAAGAGGTGTGGAGCTGCTGCAGCAACAGGTATAGGAGAATACATAATAATGTCATTTTTATCGTTTAAGGTGGTTAATGACATTTGCAGCGGTATTGTAGTTAAAGAAGCTGTAGACCATGCTATAGCACTTATATCAAATAATTATGGAATGGGTACAGTAGGTGTTATAGCTATGGATAAGGATGGAAATATCTATGGCAATCACAATACTAAGGCTATGCCCTGGGGTTATATAGATTCCAATAAGAAATTACATATATTTGTGTGATTTGTATGAGGTGCTAAAGAACTGATTTTACGTGTAAACAAGTTTATCATAGATTTCGACATGGATATTGCCTTCAACAAATTCTCTTGATGTCAATATCTTTAAAGCTATAGGGATAGAGGTTTTAACTCCTTCTATTCTAAACATTTTAAGAGCTTCAACAAGTTTCGTAATAGCTCCATATCTATCGGAACTTATTGCTATAACCTTAGCTATCATGGGGTCATAGAAAGGTGGTATGAAAGTCCCAGGCTCAAGCATATGGTCAATCCTTATGCCTTCAATATTTGGAAACTCAACATAACTTACTGTACCTGGCGATGGCATTCCTTTCTCAAAATCTTCAGCATATATTCTAACCTCTATCGCATGGCCATTGAATTTATATACGTTACTCTTTATTTCGAGCTCTCTTCCTTCAGCTATCCTTATCTGCTGTTCAACTATATCAATACCTGTAACCATTTCCGTAACGGGGTGCTCTACCTGTATTCTCTTATTAACCTCAATAAGATAGAAGTTTCCATTACAATCTCTAAGGAATTCCATGGTTCCAGCATTTACATAACCAATATGCTTCATAAATTTAATAGCATATTCATAAAGTCTCTCGCGATCTTCGTGGGTGACGATAGGTGATGGAGCTTCTTCAACAACCTTCTGGTATCTTCGTTGAATACTACATTCTCTCTCTCCTAGAGCAACGATATTCCCGTGGATGTCGGCTAAAATCTGTAGCTCTATATGACGTGCATACGGAATATATTTCTCCACATACACTTTGTTAGATCTGAATGACGATTTCATTTCTTCAACAGCTATATCGAATAACTTCTCTAATTGTTCTAGACTATTAACTAGTCTTATACCTCTACCACCACCTCCTCTATCGGCTTTTATGAATATGGGATAACCTATCTCTTCAGCTATTCTTTTTGCTTGGGCCATATCTACAGGTTCTAATGATCCAGGAACCACTGGTATATTGAGTTTATAAGCAATTGCTCTAACCATGGATTTTGATTCCAACAGCTCTATAACTTTAGATGGTGGTCCTATCCAGACTATGCCGCTATCTTCAACCGCTTTAGCAAATATAGAGGTCTCTGAAAGAAATCCATAGCCAGGGTGGATAGCTGAAGCATTACTCTTTTTAGCTATTGAGATAATCTTATCTACATCAAGATATGAGTAAGGATCAGAGCCAAGAAAATAAACTTCATCAGCTAATTTAGTGTGCATAGCATTTGAATCTGGTTTTGTGTAAATAGCCACCGTTTTTATTCCAAGTTTTCGACACGTTCTTATAATTCTGATAGCTATTTCTCCTCTATTAGCTATCAACAGTTTTTCTATTCTATTCATTAAAATTACCCTATACACATATGCGTTGAGCCGAATAAATAAAGCTATCTACATTATAACTTCTACAGCTCTAGTACAGTACAAGGCGATGGTACGAAAATCTGCATCTCTTCGATATTTTCAAAAAGACTTAGATCTATAGGTAATGGCAATCTGTAAAAGTGTATAGGAACAAGGATCTTGATACCGGCTTTGGAAGCTAAATGTATGGCATCTCTATAGCTACTATGCCCATAATTATGCACAACATCACTATAACTAGAGACCTCATGTATAAGGACATCACAGTTCTTAACAAAATCTATCAATAGCGGGTTATAGATGGTATCACCACTAAAAGCTATGCATTTATTGTCAACATTTACTTTAATGGAAATAGCTTGAACAGTATGCAGAGCTTCTATAGAGTTCAGTACAAACTGGTAACGATGTACACTATCTCCTGGTCGAATTTCCGTAAACTTTACATAATCAACAAGATACCCCATACCAACACTGTTGAAGAGCATCTTTAGAGACTCTATAACATCATATATAGATATTATTTCTATATTCTTTCTACCTTTATGAAGAGCCATCAAGACTAATGTGGGTATACCTAGGATATGGTCACCATGTTTATGTGTGATAGCAATTAAATCTATGTCTGTGATGTCATAGCCGCATTGTCTTAAAGATCTGTAAGTACCTTCACCAGCCTCGATGAGAATTCTTTTATCTCCGGATTCAATAATTAATGAAGTGTATCCTAGGAACGGCTCTGAAATCCATCCACCTACACCTAAAAACACTACATGTACCACTTATCACCACCTATGATGAAACCTTAGATAATATTTCTAAACCAATTTCAGTTATCATGTATAAGATTCTTCTACCGTCTTTACCAATAACCTTTACTAAACCCAGATTCTCTAGGTATTTTACATGATGATATAGTGTTTGAAGAGTTAGTACGTATCCTCTTTTCCTAAGTTCTCTCCATATACCATACATATGGATTTCGCCTAATTCATAGAGAATCCTAAGGATTTCTCTTCGGATTTCATTTATATAAATATCTTCTCTCTTTATTAGGTATCTAATATCATTCTTTATGTTTGTATTATTTGAAAGAATTCTATACAGTACGTAAGGATCTTTCGATGGACTACCACTAAGTACCGTAACGACTCTCTCATTGACACTAATAACGCCGTTCTCAATTGCCTTAACCACACCTGCTAAACTAGCTACACCTACAGGATCTACAAATACCCCTTCTTCAGTAATAAGCATGTATAAGGCTCTAAGTATATCGTTCTCGTCAACTTCCACCATAATACCCATATTCAAGATCCTTTGAATAAGTTTTGAAGCTAACGGTTTTTCAATAGCTAGTTCAGATAACATAGTCTTCGACATCTCATCAAGCAAGCTTTCTTCATTAATGTATCTTACTTTGGTTAGGAGTATCTTTGGCGATTCAATACATAAATTCTCGCTAACTTCATTAACACCTTTGTATATGGCTGATGCTAGAACACCATCGCCTACAGGTATTGAAATCCAATCAACATCATCTTTAAGTATAGATAGAATTTCAAACACAATGGTTCTATAGCCATCGATAACTGTTGGTGAAAGTGGTATGGATAGATAATGATTTTTCTGAGTAGACTGTTTTATAGCCTTATCTAGGGCTTTACCATAGTTCTCGGTAAAGACTATTGATGTATTTGTTAGGGCAAGTCTATATACTTTCCAAGATTCAATGTTTCTAGGTATGAAATGTGATGTTTCTATGCCTCGTACACATGCATATGAGGCTATAGAGATAGAGTAGTCGCCAGGCGAGGCTGTAACTAATGATTTGAATTTATTTTCATATGCAAATTGTACATCAACGGCAGCTCCGCGATCAATAAACGTATTATTTGGGTTAAGCGATTCATTCTTTATGTAAATCTTAATGCCTAGTTTCTCACACATGTTCTTGGCTTCTATTAAAGGAGTCCATCCCTCTCCTAGACTTACACCAGCATCTCTTGTTGGTAATAAGCGACGATAACTCCATACACCTTCTACAAACAGATTGAGAGCACTATCAAGGTATTCCCTGAATTTCTCTCTACCGATATCGTATACGAAAAATAAAGGAGAACCACAGCCTCTACATAACTTCAATATAATATTATCATATTCTTTTCCGCATATAGAGCAAACAAGGTTAAGCATACTGTTGATACCCTCTTGATACTGAGTAGGAAATCTTATAAATGGTTTAACTAAAATGAATTTAGTGAGGCAAAAAATCTCTGCAGATGTTCTTATATAGATAATCTATGCATTCTTTCTTAGTATACAGGATAACTGATGACTCCTTTAATGCAACTTACTCACTTGATACCTAGATAACCAGTTAGATTAAATCTTTTCAGATCTCCTTTAGATTCTAAACTCAACAACTTCTTCTTCAGTCCGTCAGCTCTCTTTCCCATAACAGTATAGCCACCAATACTTCTTATACCGATTACCCTATGACATGGTATGATAATAGGCTTAGTATTTTCCATCAATATCTTGCCAACAAGTCTAGGAGATATTTTAAGCGCTTTAGCTATATCGCCATAGGTTATACCATAACCTATAGGAATAAGCTGAACCAATATGTATACCAGTTCCTTTAAATCACTATAGTCTGCTTTACGGATATGAATACTTCCTTTTTTGAGCTCTATTACGTGAAAAGACATAAGGTTACACTACATCATCTATAATAAATTTACCGTTCTTGTATACCAGATCTCCATCAACATAAACTAGGCCATCCTTCATATCCTTTATCATGTCCCAATGTATGGCAGATACATTTCTTCCACCAGTTCTTAAGTAAGCAGAACCTAGTGCGATGTGAATTGTTCCACCAATTTTTTCATCAAACAGTATCTGTTTGGTGAATCTATCTATACTATAATTTAAACCAAATGCTAGTTCCCCTATTTTCTTTGCACCCTCATCTACTTCTAGAATCTTCTTTAAGAATTCATCTCCCTTCACAGCATAAGCATCAATAACATTACCATTCCTAAACCTTAGTCTTATTCCTTCAACTTCTACGCCACCATAAATAGCAGGATACGTGAAGGTTATATATCCTTCGGCACTATCTTCATGAGGAGCTGTGAATACCTCTCCTCCAGGCATATTGTTTTTACCGTCGTCGTTAATCCACGTTCTACCTCCAACTTTAACAACTAGATCAGTATCTTTAGATACGAATCTAAGTTCATCAACTCTAGAGAGAAGCTTTATCACCTTATTTTGATTATTTGCTTGTTCAATCCATGCTTTAACCGGGTCTTCTTCATAAAGTTTAACAGCTTTAATAACAAATTCCTCAAATTCTATGATACCCATGCCTGCTTCTTGAGCCATAGCTTTTGTTGGATAAGCCGCTACAACCCATCTAAGTTCTCCACTAGCTTCTCTATTCATAAATATCTGTTTAAGTTCTTTAAGTGCTTTTTCTCTAATCTTCCTTCTCTCAGGATCGATGTTCATTAAAGGCTTAGTATGTGTTGGTGAAAGTATTGATATTCTTACATCGATATTTTCCATAATGAACTTATCTATAGGTGATGAATATTCTAGAAGTTCCGTAGGTGCATACTTATAGAATATCTCAGACATTGTATCATCGCTAAGTAAAAACCTAGGATGGGCTCCACGTTTAATTGCCTCTTTATACAACTCAATAACTAGGGGATAAGCCTCTACAGACGATATTATCACAACCTCGTCCAGTTTCCCGATATTCACACAATAATCAACTATAAGTTTCGCATATTTATTCCACATATCGATCACGTTCAACATATTTTTAGTTTCTTGGAGAAATATAAATGAAGTAGATCCTCATTTAATGAATACGTAGGATAATAGACATGGGAAAAATACTCAGACTCATAGAGGAGAAGAAACGAATATCTGCCAAATTAAGTGAACTATTAAGTAGGGAGTCTATAGAGAGAGCTGAAAGAGATCATCATAGCAAGAGGATGCCTAGACCTTGTGGAATAACAATTCATACAGGTATTGGTTGTAGTTATGTTTGCTCCTATTGCTATATATATGACATGGGTTTACCGGTAAAGGTTGAACCATACCCCCTAGAACCCCTGGAGATGGTATATTCTCTATCTATAAATCCCTACGTTATACCTCAAAAAACGTTTGTTGCATATGGATCGGTAACAGAACCATTTTTACCTAAAACAAAAAATCTCGCGCTAGCTTATATAGAGAACGTGTATAAATGGCTCTCACTGCCATCACAAGTATCAACTAAGTGTGTTATAGATGAAGCTCTAGCTAGGGGATTAAAACATGCTGAACCTTGTATAAGTATATTGGTTACATTAACTACCATAGGTAAGTCAAAGATCTTAGAGACTCGTGCTCCAGAACCTATGAATAGACTCAACGGTGTAGCAGTAGCCTCGCGAGCAGGGTTATCTGTTTATCTGTTTATTAGACCTATCATACCAGGGGTTACAGACAAAGAAATAGATAAAATAATAGAACTAGGTGTAGAACACAGAATTCGAGGAGTAGTTTGTGGTTCATTAAGAGTAACGCAACAGATCCTCCATAGATTGAAGAATAAGGGTATAGATATAAGCGAGATAACTATGAGGCTTCCTAAAACACCTAAAACCATGTCTCAGCAGATCTCTATAAAGGTAGACGATATTGTTAGCATTATCGAGAAAAAAGCTCGAGATTATGGTGCAAAATTCTTTAGGACGGCGTGTATGGCTAACGTAGATTCGCATAACGATTATTGTTTCATGTGTTCTCTAGGTCCTTGTGGAAATAGTAGAAAGAGATATGATGTTAACCATAACGATATTGCTGAATACTTAGATTTTATAGGATTGAAGTACAAGTGTATAGATATTAGAAATGATCACATAATTGTAGAAGGGCTTAGAGGATCAACAAAGGTATTTGCTATTGCTAAGCTAACAATATCCTATACATCAAGGACAATGGTTAAAATGGTCCCTATGAATTAGAATCTGATTTTAGGGTGTGCAACTGTTTTAGTGTGCTAGGTTTTTGTAGGTCTCTCTAGGATGCCTAGAGCTCTTGATGCGATCAGATTGGACAAGGTTTATAAACCCTAGGTGCTTAAAAGGTTTTGGTGACCCTGGGTTTCCGAGACCCATGGCAGACCGTGGGGAGGGGGCTCAGGGAAACCGTGATGACCCGCCCTAGGAAAACCTACAAAAACCTAGAGCGGGAAACGGTTCTTCTATATCTTGCTAAACTAGATGAACATAGACAGTCTCTTAAGTACTTGAGTATAAAGTTTTCAATGAATGAAGTATTCTGTACTGATATGAATTCTGATTCAGGTCTGAGATTTATATCATATGATGATAGATATGTAGCTCTATTTATGACTATTTCGATATTGCTTGCCTCTGAATTACACAGATATATATGATCAAATTCTCTTGCAGTATTCATGATCTCCAAGTAAGAAATAAAGAAGCTTCTATAGCTTATGCCACATTTTCTTGCATCATATATAGATGGTGCTGAAGTTGCGATGAACATTCTAAAGTTATCGTTATGATGTGCTTTATCAATTAATTGGTTAATAACAGATATAGAAAATTCGTTAATACATGGTAAAACCAGTATAAGTTCAGTAATCTCCTCTACAGCTTCTGACAATTCTTTAACGATTTCACGAAAGCGTTTAGATTTTATGGTTAAACCTTTGGAGGTTCTTAGAGAGTTTGTATATCTAAGTGCTTCTGTCATTAATATGTTTGAAGGGATTACTGCGCACTGGAACATAACATTATTTCTAGATCCTTCTATAAACTCAAAATACTTAACCATATCACCAAAAATAATAGAATAGGCTATCTCAACATCTATACATTCAGAATAGAATAACACATATTCGGGATCCATATGTATAAGGTACTTAATCCTATATGGATATTCTCTACACATAGACGATATTTGTGTACATACATGTGAATCGATATGTACTTCAATAAAGCTCTTAATATCACCATTGATAACTTTTGAAAGAGCTGAATAAGCTTCAAATGGTATTACCTTTAATTCGGTTAGATCCTCTACTATATCTTTTTGTGACACTATTTTTGGCATATAATGTTTCTTTATACTCATTTTAGGATTGTGAAACAGTCTCGTGATGGGTTCTAAGTACTTTAACATTTTTCTCATCTTATTGATTTCTATGCTTATATAAAACTATTACTACAGACACTAACTGTAGTTTAATGATGTGTTAGTAAAGCATAAATTTTTATAATCTCTTTTAATTTAAAGTATGAATTCATATGCAAGACTTGTCGACAGGTAAATGATGATGTTTAAGAATGTATTGACGAGGTTTAGGAACAAGAAGCCTACAGAAATAAGTGTTGATAGAGAGATTTTGTTATACATTTACAAGATGCTTTACGATATGAGGCTAGATTTAGTTGAGTGTTTCTACAATATCAAGAATAGAAGGCTTAGGGAACTTTACGATGGTTTTGCACTTATGATGATAAAATTAGATAAGACAATACAGTTCTTAAGGAGAGTACTTAATGAAGACCTCTATGCCAAATATGATAAACTGAGTAGCAATGAAATTAATGAAATCATGACTAAGCTACCTGTAGAGGTATCTATATCTCTAAGAAGTCTTGTTCAAAACATTAAGTTGTTGAAGGAGTTTTCAGTTATAGCAGCATCTCCGTACATCAATACAATAATAAAGAGTATTAACGAAATAATTGATGATATAGCTAAATACTTAGATCGAGTTGTACATTAAGTCATATGTATGTTAACAATATTAACACCCTAACTGGATAATATCGAAGATAAGGTATAACTATAGCTGTAAAATTGATATCTATATCATACTTTGTGTAACCTAGATGATTAGCTAAAGCCTACGTCTACATGTATGTTTGATAAAGAGTTCGCTTAAACTATGGATACCATAAACAAATATAACCTCATAAAGACTGTCAATAATTAAATCTATACATGTATGATAACTGTAGGCTCTATTATCACAAATTACTATAGCTATGTCTATGGCTACCACCTTACAAATATCTGGAGCATACAGTAGCTTTCTACCCATATAACTTAACTCGTTATATATTGGCGATTATAGTTTCATTTTACATAACTATATACATTTAATAATTAAAACTCTACATCTAGTAAATGTTGTTGTATAAGACATTGTCATATGTCTATCTATTAGGGTATCTAGTCAACTAAAGCTATTTAGTTCCACACCTATATGCAAATGAAAAACTACAAATTCTCTATATCGTATATTAGGAGAAATTGATTAAGAGATACGGGTAGCGGCCAGTTATGTGTTATATGCATAGGTTTGACCTGTATTGGTTACCAATTGTATGAGGTTACCACTGTAACTTCCTTGGTACTGGTAAGCTCTATTGAGCTCACCTTAATAATCACTCCTTTATCTCCTTGTAGTTATTGATAGTGGTCTCGGTAGAGCCGTAAATGTCTATTATGTGCCTCTGACTTCTGCAGTACTTCATACATGAACAATTTAGCTAGTGATGTAGTGCACAGTGTAATAGAGGAACTCTACGGTTATGTTGATGGTGAACAGAGGTTCTACTACAATTTTCTATATTTCTATATATATATTTCCAAGGATCTTAATCATAGAGATATCCAATAATCTAGAGTGGTTTCGTTTATGGTACTTGTTAGAGAAATGTATCATGTTGTTATCGAGCTATATATGTCATGCCAGTACGGGCTGAGACATCAGTTAAAAGCAATGATCTTACTAGTTGGATTGAGAGAACTATTGTCTTCTCTCCATGCGATGGGGTGGTTACTTCTTGATGAAGTAGCTGTAGAAAGAGGGTAGGCAAATGTAAATTATTCGTAATATCTACTAGCTGTGATAGCAGATGAATGTGTATTATGTATTATAGAGAGTGATTGGAAAGAGGAATTCCCGATAATCAGGAAAACAGTTCTATTTCTAACAGAAGACAAAAGTCAGGAAATACGCATATAGTGTATGATAAAGCTGTACTAATGTATAGAGGATGTGTATATTCTATCGAGGAAGAAGATATCTTCAGTTACAAAGATATTACGGAGAAAATAAAGTCTTGTTCAACAAGTAGCCAGATCTAAATAAAATATCAACCAAGTTAATGGTTTGGACAAAGACGCTAGAGCCTCCATACCGAAAAAATGGTGCCAATAGAAGCATTATCCGTGTAACAAATATCGATACTAATATCAAGCTATATAGGAGAAAAATATTTATTCAGTATGAGGTTTACTGCGTTAGGCTAATAACTAGTCGATAAAAACAGTATGATGATATGTAGCTCGCACTGAGCATCTTGTGATGTGGTCGGCACCCACTGAATTCACGTGTAGTACATTCCTGAACCCTTATAGCAGGCTTCATAGATACATGGTTTATAGAAAAAGATATAGTTATTTAAGACTAATTTTAAGCATACTTATTAATTTTAAATTGACAACAGGTTTTGTTAGGCCTATATGAACTTAACGACATGAAGTTAGTTCTTTTAACTTCTTAGTTTTGTCATAGTTTCTTAACGTCGTGTAGCATTGAATATGTATTTACATTATTTCATTAATGAAGTGGTACCGTCATATCCATATTATCTCTAATCAAAGTTCTTGATACTTAAGGTCGTAACACTATTTGCATCTATGCAAAAATTTCGTTAGAGCGTCAGAGAATCTTTTTTCAAATAGGTTATATAGTGCCTTTATTCTCCTATTGTTTTTTAAGTAATTGGGATACAATAGAGGTAACCCTGAAATTATAGGATACCAGCTACAGCAATGAGGGCATAGTACGAGACCCCATATTATGTCTATTGTAAGACATAATTTACAGTCAACCATTGTTTTTGCTTCGACATTCGTTAGAAAAGCTTTCTTTAATCCACAGTAAGTTCTGCAAAAAGGTATCGAAATTTCTATAGTCTTTTTGCTCACTGTTTGAGTTTCAAACGAAATTACCTCTAATGGATAAAATCTACAGTTAGGGCATATTATTATGTCTATTGTTGCATACCTCATAAGCTTAATACCCGTATTCTAAAACATTTATTGTATATTTTATCTATATAGTATCCAATTATCTGAGTATTTTCATTCTTTAAATGTTCAAATGCATATGTGCTTTCTATATCGGGTCTATAGGCCGCTATGTGAAATTCTTTAAGAATCTATTTGATACTTGCATAACCTGGATCATGTGCAAATACTTCTATTTTTAACCTCAATATCATTAACATACATATTTTCATTTGCTTAACCAATAATTCTGTGTTTAATCGGGGTCTATTTCTCCAAATAATCTTTTTGTTTGTTTAAGTATCTCTGTTAAATCGACAGCTACATCTGTTGAAGGTTCAGTTAAAAACATAAGTTATATAGCTCCAGTTACCCAGGAAACACTTGGATGATACCCTATACCCTATATATCATCTTTTACTTCATCATCTATTAATGTAGGTATTATAACCTCACACATCTTGTTTCCGGTTTGAGGAGCGAAGTAATCCAGGGCTTAATGCTCTATAGATCTATCATTAGTTCAATACATTCTGATTTAGGTCCACCAATGTACTATGGCTCTCTAGTTAGCCAGATGTCATAAGCTATGTTTGTTGTTGATCTAGTTTACCTAATAATAAATCTTGTGTACATAATAACTTTCTTTAAGTTAATGTATGTATTGTTTCAGGAACAAGCACAAGTTCTATAGGTCTAGAAGTGTGGTTTAGAGAGTCTTTACAATACATCGCACCATTCAAAAACATGGGAAGAACAGTATCCATCAACTTATTTCTAAAGAAGTGCTATCTTCTAGGCATATCCTTTACAAGGATGTACATCTTTTCTCTAGTAACAGCTCCTAGGACTTTGACTATCTCTTCAAGTATAGCTGATTTATATGTTCTCGTGTTTGTTTTTAGTGGCGCCGATAAGCATGAGAATATCGAGAAGCCCTAGAATACCGTAATCAAGGAAATTGATGAAGTGATTACAAGGATACTTGAATTACCAAAGGAAATGGCTGAAACCGTGAAACTCTCTAAAACCATGACTAAGATGGAGACTCTGCTATGAACATCTGTCAGCAAGTGTTGTACAACTTGCTCCACAGAAAAACTGTTGCAACACGGTGCATGGAGGCATAGCAAAAACTACATCACGCTCTTAGATGGCTCTAAGCTCTTAAAGCTCTTGTCCACCGTGAAAGAACAGAGTGGGGCAATGATTTGTGCTTGAGCCTAGATAGCACCTAATTGACTGCGTCGTTAAAGCTTTTTTGGCTTGCGGGTACTGAGGAACTTGTACTGTTTCTTGTACTTATTGATTTTTAAGATAGTTTAGAAACAATTTTAAATACTAGTTCATATGTTTCAACTAGGTTTTGTAGACTTATCCTTGGTTTCTCTAGTTTATTATCTCTATTTCTAGTCTCTATATAGCTTACAACATCCTTTATCTCCTCATAGTAAACATCTACATCTTGGAAAAAGTTTTCATTGAATTTTAACGATACCCCATCACTAATACCTTGTTTTTTATTTACCAAAAACTCTATTCTATAATAATCTCTAAGTTCTCCTTCAATACTCCATACACCTTTATTATAGTATAGAATTAGGTTAAACGAGTTTCTATTCCCTCTAACATTAAAATCTCTAGGAGGTCCTAGATAATATATAGGTAAATCTATGAAGTGAATCCCTGTATCTAGTATTAATCCAACATCTGGATCTGAAGGAGAGTATATCTTCATATCTATCTCGAAATTAGAACTTGACTCGATTTCCTTCTTTATCAAAGCATAGAAGTTTGAGTACCTTAACTGATGACCTACAAAAATATCTCCACTAATTTCGATAATCTTTTGAAATTGCTCTAAAGTCTCGGTAATAGGCTTCTCAATAAAATAACCAACTTTTTTCCCATAATACTCATAAGTCTCTAAAAAGATTTGGTAATGAGTTTTTATCGGTGTCGCTATCACAATCATATCAATAGTGTGACCAAGAACATTATCCACATAATTATCACATTTCTCCTTAACTATATCATACTGAATTACATCAACACCCAATTTTCTGAGATTTGCAGAATGTATTCTACCCATATACCCACAACCAATAACTAAAACCCTCATCTAAGCCACCTAAACAAACTAACCATATCCTATATCAAAAATTATTTATAAGTTCAACACAATACTCTGTAAAGATTTCTATTCATAATAATTGATATGTTTCTCTGGAATGTCGAGAAATTTCCTAGAAGTTTTATCGTGTACATCGAATGTTCTATATTATACTATGGGAGTTTGGTGTAGAAGATCTCATGGCTTATCTCTAAAAACTCGTAGAAAATAACGTAGTTGTCGTATTATACGGAATCTAACTTGCCATTGATTTTCTCCTCAATAACAACATTATCACTAAATAATAATTCTATCTCAGAATACAATAAAACTTCTTTACGATAAGATACAAGATATAAAGGTAATCCCTTAATTTTTGGGTAATGAATAATATCATTAGTAGAGCTCAATCATATCTCCAATGCTAGCTCTATACCCTAGGGTATCTGCACAGAGAGCGCATATCTTTATTTATATACTGTATTCTTAGTCTTGAAGTCAGGTTTATGCTATTCAAATGGATCCATATATACGAAGCTGTTCTGTCGATGATTTCTGAAAAGGCTATTAGTATCCACATGATTATAGCGTTTAAACCTGCTGTTAGTGCTAGTACCCAGTCTACTCTAAATCCTTATGACCTAGGATTTAACTATGTTTAGCATCGTTGAGATTTTGTTATAACCTGGGCTTCTTCTGAAAGACATACATAGGAATAGTACCTTTTCTTGTAACAGATATTACTTGTAGCCGATATCTTTATACCTATGATTGTAAGATGTTAGCTTATAGCACTATAGTGTAGTTATAGAAGATTTTACTGTGTTATATTCTTGTCGTAGTTATCTGTTGGTTATAGTGTATACATATTCTATAGCTGTATATGCTAGCTAGATTGCGTAGTATTAGTTATTCGAGGTGCTCTATAGTACTCTATACCAGGGTCTGGCTTTATTGTAGACAAGCCATATAATTGACATACTTTGTAGTATAACTTAGATGGTGAAAATAGGTATGATGTTTAGATCTATTAGAGCAAGATCAAAAATGGTTTTGTTGTTGACCTTGGTGATAATACTGATATCTGCTTATGGTGTAACCTATACCTATAGCCAGAGATACTATGTTGTTACAGATACCTCTACCAAGGGACTGGGTAGTAGCTCTAGCCTTAGCTGTATACGCCTAGGCTTCATAGCTAGGAATATAATCTTGCTAATAGGAGATGGAATGGGGTATAGCCATATCTATGCTACACATCTCGTCTATAGAGCTCTAAACATTACTACTCAATTCAACACTATTGGTATTGCCTTTACGAATGCCCAAGACAACACAGTACCTGATTCAGCTGGAGCAGGAACAGCTCTTGCAACAGGGTTTAAGACCTTAAACCGCATAATATTAATGATCGAGGTAGACAGTAGAGAAATCCCTGTTATGACTGTTCTAGAGCTTGCAAAAAGCTAGGCATGTCTGTAGGTGTTGTTACAACAACAAGAGTTACTCATGCTACACCAGCTGTTTTTACAGCTCATGCACCTCATAGGGATATGGAGCAAGAGATAGTTCTACAGCAGATAGCTCTAGAGGTTGATGCAATACTTGGTGGAGGTAGGAGATTCTATACATCCGAATTAGTATCAGAGGCTAGACGTAGAGGGTATACCGTAGTATTCAACAGATCATCACCTTTAAGAGTTGACTCAGCTAAAACTAGGAGGTTGCTAGGACTTTTTGCAGATAGTCACATACCTTATGTCCTTGATAGGGATAGCGAAACCCCAAGCCTAGTTGAGATGACAGCTAAAGCTATAGAGATACTAGATAAAAATCCTTGTGGATTCTTCCTAATGATTGAAGGTGGTAGAATTGATCATGCAGCACATGCAAACGATATAGCATCTGTTATTGCTGAAACAAAAGAATTTGACGATGTAGTTGGGTTTGTCACACTCTATGCAAGATCTAGAGGAGATACCTTAGTGATCGTGACATCAGATCATGAAACAGGTGGGCTAACCATAGGCCTAGGGGTCGAGATACCAACAAATATAAGGTACGTGTTATCGGTTAAAGCTAGTGTAGAGAAAATAGCCAACGAGGTTAGGGGTAGATCGGCCCAAGAGGTTAAAACCATTATCTATAGATATATCAGGTGTAAATATATCAGATTCAGAGGCATCAGAAATCCTAACCAACCCAAGAGTCGTAGGTAGAGTTGTAAGTAGATACTTCGGTATACTATGGTCTTCAACAGATCATACAGAAGAACCTGTACCGGTCTTTGCATATGGGTCTAGCGCAGAGCTTTTCCAAGGGGTATACCACCAAACATATATAGCAAAAACAATAACAAAATTGCTAGTCCTAGGAGAAAAGGTATCTGCACTATATACACCAGCTAGAGCTCCAACAAAAGGTGATATAAATGGCAATGGTATTTGCGATGTAAGCGACGTAGTTTTGGCAATAAACTTTGCTGGTCATTACGTTTTAACGAAAACACGGCTATAGCCGATATCAATCTAAACGGTGTTATAGATCTAGAGGATGTGTATATCCTTGCTAAACAGATAACAAAAACATGTAGAATTCTCTATATAGCCTAGGATTTTTTAACACACTCTTTACAAAGATGAAAGTAGAAGTTTTCAATGAAATAAATTCAATATATTCTATCTATGTGTTTTAACAATCATATTATTACTAAGATAAGTAATAGAAATTGGTCTCAGCTTCTTTAAGTGATGGACATTTAGAATCTTTTTCACTTATAGTAATGTTTTCTTTAATTGGCCAGTTTATTCCTATTTCTGGATCATTCCAGTATATGCATCTCTCGTGTTGTGGACTATATTCCTTTGTTACAAGGTAGAGGAAATATGTTTCTTCAAGTGCTTGAAAACCATGCGCAAATCCTGGTGGTATCCAAAGTGCGTTCCCTGGCTCTAGTATTACACCTACATATTTTCCAAACCAAGGAGATCCTCTTCTAATATCAACGGCAACATCATATACTTTTCCAGTAATAACATATACGAGTTTTCCTTGCTCCATAGGCTTAAGCTGATAATGAAGGCCTCTTACAACCCCTTTCTTCGAAAAACTTAGATTAACTTGGACAAAATCATAGGGAACATCATTAGCTAGAAAATCAGTTCTCTTATACAGTTCAGCAAAGAACCCTCTTATATCCAAGAACCTTATATATTCAATTAATACTATATTTGGTATCTCAAGATGTTTAAATAACTTAAAGGGCATGTTATTTACCTTTTTGTAGTTCTAGCCATTCATTGTACACTACATCTAGGGAATGGCTGAGAGTATAAAAATCTATTTTTATTAATGTTCTAGCTTTTGAGGTCTCAAGGCTTGAATCTCTTGGTCTTCTAGCTAAGAATTTTATCTCTCTCATATATATTGGCTCTATCAAAGATATGTCGAAATTAAATTTATTTGCTATAGCTATAGCAAAGTCGTATCTATTGATTTTTTCCCCAGCTACATGAAAAACACCTATGTATCTCTTTTCAATGATTTCTCTAATAGCTTTAGCTAATAAGGTGTTTAATGTTGGTGATAACCATTGATCAATTAGGGCTTTAACCCTAATTCCTTGACTAAGAGACTCAATTACATGTCTAGCGAAGTTCTTTCTTCCCATACCGAAGCCATATATGTGGCTAGTTCTAATGATTGAATAGTTGTGCGTAGCTGAGTTAACTATATTTTCTGCTACAAGTTTTGTCAACCCATAGAAGTTGATCGGATTTGGCACATCTTCTTCTCTATACATACCCTTCTCTCCATCAAATACATAATCTGTGGACAAATATAGAATATAGCTTCCAAACTTCCCCACCTTTTTAGCTATTGCATGAGTAGCTTCAACATTTATCCTCCAAGCTAATCTTTTATCAGTTTCACATTTATCTACATCACCTAAAGCAGCTGTATGAATAACTACATCAGGTTTTACTTCATTGAATATTTCTGCTATTTTGTCTAAGTCATTGACAAAATCAAGTTTAATTCTTAAGACGTTTTCTGTTGGAGGAATTTCATGTGAATAGAATTGCGCATATACTTTGTACCCAGCTCTAGCAAGTTCTAGCATAATTTTGCATCCTGGTGTGCTAGAAGCACCCGTAACAAAGACCTTCATATAAGATCCACCTTTGCACCTATAGATTTAATAAGCCCTTTACTAATAAGCTCGTACCACCAATCAATTACACGAGTCCACGGTTCGTAGCTCAATATCCCCTCATGAAGAGCTTTACATATTTCTCTAGCACCATCAGCTACAGTATATCTACAAGTAAAGCCGAGAACTCTTTTAATTTTAGAGAAATCAACTACATATGAACGAGTATCAAGTTCTCCGTAAAACTCTATATTAGGTTCTTTATTTAATGCTCTGAATATTTCGTAAGCAATATCTAGAACACGGTAATTTTGTTCATTACTACCAACATTGAAAATCTCGTTGCACACAATATCGTGTGGAGCTTCTAGAACACCTATAATAGCATTGACGACATCTTTAACATGCACAACAGGTCTTTTCTGAGTACCAGGTCTACCAACTCTTATCTTGCCGTATTTGTATAACGTCAAAGTCATAGCGTTTACAACTAAATCAAATCTCATTTTAGGGGAATAACCATAAACTGTAGCCAATCTTAAAATGGTTTTACATAATCCGTTTATTTTTTGCATCTCTTGCTCTGCCATATACTTAGTCTTAGCGTAATTCTCTAGAGGATTTGGTGAAGATGTTTCATTAACTACATTGTCTTGAAAGCCATATACACTACATGTAGATGTAAAAATGTATCTCTTAGCACCTTTCTTTGTAGCTAGCTTTGCTGTTCTTGTAGCAGCTAAATAGTTTATCTCATAGAATATATTTTCATCGATTTTGTTAAGAGGATCAGGTTGGGAAATAGCGGCTAAATCGATAACAACATCGTGACCTATCATTAAGTCAGGGCTATAGGTTCTAACATCAGCTTCAATAATTTTTAACCTTTTTTCCCCTATGATGTCTTCAAGACCTTTATCGCCAAATAACATTAAGTCTAATACTGTTACTTCATAGCCTTTTTGCAGTAATTCTCTCACTAAAATGGAACCTATATATCCAGCGCCACCTGTTACAAATATACGCATATAGATATCCTCTCTGTTTATTTCTTCTATTTCTTCTACAAATATACTTTGCTGTAATCTGAAATCACTAGCTTTATATCTCCACGGATTTCTTTTGAACATAAAATACTGCTATAGCTACCAACAACACTATCTATAAGCCTAGCTCTATTAATATCTATTTCGCTAAAATCCATTATTAAGGATCTCATTACAGAACCAGAGGTAATTTTAGAAGCTTGTTCTATAGATGTATAGTGTTCTACTGTAGCGTTTTTCTCTATAACTACATTACTACCTATATAAGCCGGACCATAGACTGTACCTCTTACAACAGCATTTTTATCGACAACAACTCTACCTTTTATTTCACCCTCGACTTCGCCTTTAATTCCAGGCTTTGCTTTATCTAATAATAGGTATACTGCATCAAGGAGACCTTCGTATGTTCCAACATCTTTCCACCAACCTGAGACTATAGAATATGTAACTTTGTATCCTCTATCAATAAACCATTGTATAAGCTCTGTTATCTCGTATTCACCACGCCAAGAAGGTTTCAAAGTCTTAAAAGCTTTTTCAACAAGGTCTGGATCTCTAAACATATAAACACCTACAACAGCCATATTAGATATTGGTTCCCTCGGCTTCTCTATAAGTTTAACAATTTTATTATCTCTTAGAACAGCTACACCAAAATGACTAGGGTTCTTAACCTTTGTTAGAAGAATATGAACATCGCTACCTTCTTCACGCCATAGTGTAACATATTTAGCTATTCCATCGCTTAAAATATTATCTCCTAGATATACTATGAACCCACAATTAAGAAAATTATCCTCAATACCTCTATAAATTGCGTGTGCAATCCCAAGTCTTTTCTCTTGAATAATATACGTTATCCTTACACCAAGTTTTGAGCCATCACTTAAAACATCTTTAATCATATCACCAAAATAACCTACAACTAAACCTATATCCCGTATGTTTATCGAGACAAGATCTTCTATAGGATACTGAACCATAGGTTTACCAAGCAATGGTATAAGATGTTTAGGTCTAGAAAACGTAAAAGGTCTTAACCTTGAACCTTCACCTGCAGCAAGAATCATACCCTTCATGATGGTCGCCTCTTATTTTAGTTACATCTTATCAAAAATCACCTAAATTTATTTAAATTTTAATAACATCTGAATGATAAAATTGATTTAGGATCTAGTTTAATAAAATCTTAGAACAAAAATAGACAAGTATATCAGGATAATATGCATTTAAAACAACTTATGTTAATTTTAGCTAAACTTATTGAATTACAATCCTAGGTATTTATGTTAATATAGGGAAGTTCTCAGGTTATAGAGGTAATCCATTTCATCATCAAATAGGCTAGGTTTTATTAAGCTTTACATGAACCAATGAGGAGGACACGAAATATAATTACTCTACAATATAGTTAGAGATTTGTTTCTCGAATTCTTTTGTCACAATTTTTACGAAAAACCTCCTAGCGGCGATAGACCCTACACCTAAAGTATAAGGAAAGATAATTCGTGTAGATATCGGTAACAAAGGTGTTTTATAGATATCTATGGGCTTTCCCATGTTTTTAATTATCTCTATACCCATTTTAATTCCATGTGCATAACCTTTGTAAATAGCCCAAATTAATTCCCTATATGGATAAGATTGACTTCTCTTAACCTTAGATAAAACTGTAATATATAAACCTAGTATTACCCTACCAAAAATTAGATATATGAAATAAGGTCCTCGTATAAACTCCTTGAACCTACTATTACATATCTCATTTGTAGCATAAAATCCTCTAGTAGAGTAATAGAGTTTTTTAGGAGAAATCATACCAAAAGTAGAGGACCTTCTATGATATGCTACAGGAATTGGACAATTCACAACCTTGAATCCTGCATTCCAAAGCTGTAACCCTAATATACTATCATCGAAATATGCAAACATTTTATCATAAAATAATCTATTTTTGAATCCCGTGGCCTTCTTAACAGCTTCTACATTTAGAAGAGCATAAGCTCCATCTGCATATGTAACATAAAAAAGCCTCTTCTTAACTTTACCAATGTCTTCGCCCTGGTAGAGCTGTCCACCTATTAATAACTCTGTAAGCATGTTACCTGCAGTATCCACCTTCTTGGTATCAAGATCTAATATTATTCCTTGAATAGCTCCTACACCATTTATCTGTTCAGCATATTCAACTAAATTTCTAATACTATCTTTGTATGGTACTGCGTCATTGTTCAATAAAGCAATGTATTTGGATTCTGGATCTCGGGCTTGGAAACCAATATTGCATCCTCCTGTGAATCCAGTATTTCTATTTAATTTAATTATCTTCTTCTTTAACCATGTCTTCTTCTCGAGGAAACTTTTTATAGCTTCAAAACTTCCATCATTTGAACCGTTATCTACTACTATAAGTTCGTATCTATTGTTAGGATAATCTAGATTTGATATTCCTTCAAGAGATTTTAAAACAATATCCAGTATCTTAGAAGAATTATAGTTAAGCCAAATAATTGAAACTTTCGGAATCATACTTAATCACCTTACTCATACGTCATTCAAATATGATAGGAGCTAAAAATCCTTCGCGGTTAAGTAACGCATGAAGTATTCCTAAACTTAAAGGTTTAATGAATTTTCGAAAGCCATCTTTAAATAAAATCTTTATGCCCCAACCAAAGATTTGACTAATGTAAAAACGAAAATCCATTTTACCCTCTTTTAAGAGAATTGATGAATTCCTCACTAAGTAATAGAAACGCCATGGTAGTTCATAGGGTAGAGGCCTCCCCGCAATATTAGATATCACGGGGATCCATAATAGAGTTCCAAGTTTATGGTCTATGAGTTTGCATTTTATTAATAATGTTAAATATCCTAATTCTCTAATTTTAGCATAGAAATCAAAATCAGCTTGATCTAAAAAGAAGTTGTCTCTACAACAAGCTTTTATAGCAACATCGCTTTTAACTATAGATCCTGAAAAAATACCGTAGACCACTCTCTGGATTTTGCAGTCTCCATTAACCGAGGTAAGAGCTATTAACCCTATTCTATTCTTTAATAAACTAGGTAGATTTTCAAATATTTTGAATGCTTTATCTATAGCACCTTCCAATAATATGGTATCATCATCTAACAATAGAATCCATTTACAATTAAAGTGATTAACAGCATGATTAATGCCCACCTTTAATGCATAAGCTATTCCAGAATTAAACCCTATTTCTATAAATACGCACACATCAACATCATTGCAAATACTCTTAATTACCTCCTTATTCTGCGAATTATTGTCTACAATAACAATGCCATTGACTTGATTATTCATGAACCATCACCTCACCTAGCTATCTCCTCTCTAACTAAAATTTGTTGTTAATATTTCAAATTACTAATTTATTCATTTTTATTGTCGATAACTACAGTATATGTTTAAACGTGAATCAAAAATATTGGTATGATTAGCTTAATTGAATTAAATTAAGATCAAATACTATGTAACAAGCATTGACATAGCGTTATCTGCTATATTTTTGACCATTCTTCTATTTTGATGTACATAAACAGATTGTCACCAAAATTATGAGGTTGCTTAATGAACTAGATTGATGTATATGGCGGCTTCATTTTGTTTAACTATTGCGTTGACTTCTATAGATCATTGATCTATTCTGGTTTTCTAATGCATCTTAGTGCTCATAAGTACTGCCAACTTAGCTACAAATTCCTCTATAGTAAGGCTGCGAGCTTTTTCAATCGATTTACTTGAATAGTAATTCCATGTCTTTTCATCTGTTAATAGCTTTGTTACAGCTTTCACTGCTTCTTCTGGATCACTGTATCCTAAACCATGTGTTCCATATTCTATAAGATCGCTCCATAAACCTCCCGATTTATGTACTACAGTAGGCAGACCTCTAGCCATTGCTTCTGTTACTGCTATACCCCAATGTTCATTTATTGTTGCATGGAGGAATATTTTAGATGAATCCATAATGTTTTTTATTGTTGATCTTGAAGCATTTGCAATAAGATATACATTAGCCTCTAAGTTAAGCGATCTTGAGGTCTTAAAGTTATTTTTCTTTGCTAAATATTCTATTCTGTTTAAGTAGTTTAAACTTGTTTTAGTTTTAGCATCACCTAGTATATACAGCTTCACGTCATCGATTTCTTTCTTAAGTTTTGGCAATACTCTATCTATTACCCAGTGATATCTTTTTTCTTCTGAGAATCTTCCAAGCATAACCACTGAATTATTTCTAGATATCCAATCTTTAGTTTTGTTAACTACTTCAATATTCGGGGGAATAGGCGGATTTAGAATTTCTGGGGGTTCTCCATGTATCTGTTTAACTAATTCAGCTGTCCACTTTGAATTTGCTAAAACAAGTGATGAAATTTCGAATGGATTTTCACGCATATATCTGGGGAGAGATTTTACGTATATCTGCCAATAGATGTTCATAGGGAACTTACTGTATCTCTCGGTAATGTATGGGTCTTCATTATAATATAGACCTGTTCCCTTAAATCTCTTATCTATGTATATCTCCATAGGGAAGTGTATATACTCTACTAACATTATTTCCCTATTCTTTATGTATTCTATAAGAGGCTTATACGTACATTCATCGGTGAAAATAAGCTGAGCACTATACTTGTCTATGGCTTTCTTAATAGCTCTCCAAATAAGTAATCTTAAATATATTCCGAAAGCCCTAAGCTTTAATGATGTTAACGAGATACTCGTATATTTACTTAAATCAATTCCAAACCAATCATAATAGTTACCAGAATCAATAGGACCAACGGATGTTAGAATAGGTGTATAGCCAATTGTTTGCAAAGCATATGTAGCTGCAGCACATACAAACTGGCTACCTCCAGGTCTATTCCAGTAGTGATGTCCTACTACAGCATATTTGGACAATTAGTTACCCCACTTAAATCTTTGCTGTTCTTCTACTAGCAGTTATGAGTAATATAAGACTTATATAGCTATCACTATGATATTATGCTTCACTGCGGTTTATTTGCAATGGTGTCTAAAAAGCATAATCATTATTTTCTCGTTAGCTCTTGCTAGAACACCAAGTCTATAGCCTCTACATATTAGATACAGATTCGATGTAACAAGTATTGGTATATAGCCTAGTCTATAGACATCTATTAAGTGCTCTAACTCATGGATACAAAATATTCTCATTGATCAGCAATCTCCTTAAGCTAGCCCAGTCAATAGGTAATTTAACTAGTGTAATATCAAAGTCTAATAATATAACCCTTAAAAAACTTGATAAAAATCTTAAAGCATCTATTGTTCCAGGCTTCTGCTTGTTCTCTTGATTTTTTGTGGAAATTTTTCGGCGTCTAGGTATAGATTATAGTTTTTCTGTGATTTAGGTGTAGAATGGAGTATTACTAGAGGTTGTAACGGTTTTTGTTCTCGTAGATAAACTATATCCCCTATGTAGACTTTAACTATGTTGCTACTTGTTGTTCTAATTTTTAGAACCCTCTGTTCTCTACATTTTCTGCCATACCTTCGAGCTTCTCGTCTACTGTGATGGCTTTATGTATCTGTTTAATGTTGATGAATATCTCCTCCACATTCTCACGATCTCTGCTACTAGATCCTGCTTAAGTAGTTTATAGACATAGTCAATGCTTTTGAGGATATCTAGTAGTAGCTGTATCCTCGGAATATCTGCTCCTATAGAATCCTTTAATGTTGTAGCTATCTCTAGCAGTTCTTGAGGAAGCGTACTATTTACATCTACTTCTATACCTACGATAATAATATATTGTATTATGTCTCCCTCAACACTACCCTCTATAAATATTCCTGCAACTTTCTTCTCGTTATCAAGAACATCGTTAGGTCATTTAACTCTAGTGTCTAGGTAATCTAATACTTGTGGATTTACTGCAATTTATCAAGATCTGCAAGTCTGTAGCCAAGTCTTGGATGTATATCGATTATAAATCCTCTTGTTATAAGCTCTTCACAACTCTACTAATTGTTGATCCTGATACCCCTAACTGTTACGTAAGTTTTGCCCAAGACATATTAGTCTCTACTCATCAACAACTTCCTTAGCACCTCACCCTCTATACTAAAGCCGTAAACACCTAGCAAAAGCTGTACATCCTACTACCGAGGGCAGAACACCTAAAAATCTTAGACCTAGTTGAAAGGGCTTCGGTATCCTGTATTTATTGCTACACACATAGCGAGAAATACGAAAACCTTTACAGAATAGAAATCATGTAGACTCTAACTCTATACATGTAACTAACTCTATCGATATTAACTCGGGTAAGAGCAATAGAATTAAATCCTACTTAGATATTATAGAAAATAATGCTACATCAGTATCGTATACTATCATCATGAGCTGTACGGCTATTACCTTTGAATCGTAGATTATCACAGCTCTATATCTTCGATACTTCGGTATAAGACCTTCGCTAAAACCTTTAACTAGATCTTCCCCCAGTATTAGGATTGCAAGTGATTTCCATATACTTTCTCCTTTCAATGCATGGGTGTTTAAGATTTCAACACATTCTTTTATAAGAAAAGATATAATCTTTATGAATAGCTACGAATATATTCCAATAATGTTTCTTGTTTTATTGATTAATATAGATACCTCTGTTGAGTTAAGTGTATGCAGTATATACATAGCATTTAAGGATATGGTTAGAGCTATAGAGAATATAGCTACATACCTATAAGGGTTGATACAGCTTCTAGTTATATCTAGTGATAGTTGTGTTACAGCCATCCATAGACTAGGTGCTGTGTATAGGAATAGTTTATGCATTTTTAGAGCTAGGTAAAGGGCTAGTATAGGTAGTACGTAGAGAATAAGTAACTAGGTATCTACATTTAAACAGATGAATTGTATGCATATATGTCGAAGTTAGATACTTATTAAAAGGCGATATTGTTGCAACATGAATTAAAATACATATACGTTTATAGGATACTACGGCGCTTGATTATGTTGGTGTTTTTATAGTATGAGTTTATTGTTTAAGGTAAAAGTATGCTATATAAACTTTATTCTACTGCTTATCATCGGAACACTAACTTATATCTCTGGGTTTGTGCTTTGGCTAGCTATACCTCGTGGACAAGTACGTAGCAGATTTTCAGTTGATAATGCCTTTCTAGGTCTTAACAGAAGTTCGTGGGAATATATCCACATAACAACAAGCCTTCTATTCCTAGCATTGATAGTAATACACTTAGCACTAAACTGGGTATGGATAAAGAATGTAACAAAATATCTTCTTTCGCATCCAAAAAGAGAATAGGTTATCGTTAACAAGCTACAAGGTTTTAGTAGTTCACATGGTAGAAAATTACATTACTAAGATTTAGAGAAGCGACAAGCAGAAACCTAGATTGTTTAAAATAAGAGACAAGATCAGGTTACCGAAAACAATAAACACTTTTGCCTAAAATCTTAGCAAGAGAATTACTATATGAGGTAGTTTATCGTCAAGATAATCTTATTAACTACCGCTTGTATTATTAAAAGGTTTTCAAAGTTTTAGGTATTCTAATTTTACATCACAGTAAAGAGTATTTCTCTAGATACTCTCAGATATACAGATATAGAATGTCTATCCATTAAATATTCTGAAGCTATTACTACAGGTAAGCATCTCATCTCTACACTAAGAGGGTAGTGCCCTCGATAAAGGCTATTCCGATAAAGATCGATTAATAAGACATCTTTTGAGTTTCTTTAAAAATTATTAAGCTTTGGCTAGTATTAATAGATGTAGGGAATCTACTTGAGCTCTACTGAAATTGTTCACTACCCAAAGATTAAGAGGTTGCCTCTATACTCTGTGCCCTACCGTAAGGAACCTTTATCAGATTCTGAGATAGAGATACTGTTTAGTAGTGAAGTTGTAG